>Ga0079104_1000086_pt1 | contig 136260 bp, 122 predicted proteins | sample MedtruBG_FD_76829 | JGI IMG/M metagenome (GOLD analysis project Ga0079104, IMG submission 76829) | Root nodule microbial communities of legume samples collected from California, USA - Medicago truncatula BG | ecosystem: Host-associated > Plants > Roots > Nodule | place: USA: California...
GAAAACCTGTTCATAGGTCTCGCGGGTCGCATCCTCGCCAACCATGGCGCGCACGGGATCCGCAGGCATCATCCGGCCAATGATGAAGGTAAGTACGAGCAGCCCGAGCAAGGTCACCAGAATGGTACCGATTTGCCCTAAAGCGCCCTGCATCGAGGGGCGTCTTGTCGACATGTAACCTCCGTATGTCGGCCGCCGGTCATCGGCGGGGACAGGCTCCCATCCTGTCAGACAACTTAACGAAAGTTGTCACATGCTGTTCGTACTGTCAAGCACTGATCAGAGGAAGTCTTCGCGCCGAGGCGTAAAGCAGTCGATCAACTCTCCCTCTTCCATACATTCGCATCCGTGCACGACATTGCCAGGAATGACGAGACTGTCACCCGCAGCTAGCTCATAAGCTTCGTTTCCACGGATAAACCTAAAGCGACCGCGAGCGACATAGGTCGACTGCACGTGCGGATGGCTATGCAACTTGCCCTCGGCCCCAGCTTCGAAGCGAAACGACACAACCATGAGCTCAGGCGCTTCGGAAAGGACCTGCCGCTGGACACCCTTATCGGGCGATATGACGGGAAAAACAGGTAGAGACATGAAACCTCACTGACAACAATCACAATGTCACCATATAAGGTTTAGCTTCTGTATGACAACACGTCTATGAAGAAGTGACTACATCGTCCATTGGCAAGGTTCTCGAACGCAGCAGTGCCTTGTAACGCTCGAGGCTTCCACGCAGGTGGGCGCGCATGTGCTCGCGTGCGGCATCGGCATCACCCTCAATGATGGCATCGACAATTCGCGCATGCTCTTCCTGCAGATGAAGATTATAATCCTTTGGACGGGATCCTGGCGCAGCCCCCTGAAGCTCTCCGCGAGGAATGATCCCTGAACGGATCAACTGAAGAAACTCGGGAAACCGTCGATTTTGCGTTGCCTGGGCAATGGCCAGATGCAGGCCGAAATCCGCATCGCGGGTTGGTGCCCCGTTTGCAAGACAGCTTCTGACCTGATTATGCGCCTCCAGTATAGCCTCGATCTGGGCGGCCGAACGTCGCGCCGCCGCCAGCGCAGCGGCCTCAACCTCAAAAACGGTTCGCAATTCGAGCAACTCGATGACAGACGAGATACGCTCGGTTTTCAGATCTTTGAACGGGCTTTCCTCTTCGCGCCTGGCCTCAAGCGCAAAAACCCCCGCCCCTTTCCGAGCTTGAACGAGGCCATCTGCACGCAGAATGGCGATCGCTTCGCGCACGACTGTTCGGCTGACAGAATATTGCTTGGCCAGTGCATTTTCACTGGGCAACCGGTCACCGGCTTGAAATGCACCGCTCGTCAGTTGCTTGCGGAGATCCGAACTGATCCTTGATGCGTGGGATGTATCCCGTCCAGCTGTCGCGGTGATGTCTTCCAATATCGCCTCGCTATTACCAACCTGTCAGGCACGTTCGATTAGCTATCGCAGGAGTTCGCTCTAGCTGCAAGCAAGATGTTTTCTTCGAACGACTTCAGAACAGGTAAGACGGCATTGGGAGTTCGCCGGCAATCGCCTGGAGCACCCGGCCATTCGTCGCGCCGAAATCCAGAGCCTTTTGGCATCGATGCACATCTTCGGTGGACGTGAAGGCGGACACGAAACAAAGCATTTTTCGTTGATCGAGAACCGCCCAGGGAACCTGGATCAAGGTGCAATCAGGATGTAGCTTACCCCTCGTTTCGGGCTCGCTCCCCACCGCTTCAACCGACACCACGAAGGCATCTTCTCTATAAAGCTAATTATGGCCGGTCAGTGAGAAGGTTCTTGCTCCGAGATTGAGATTCCTCGATATATTCCGGAAATTCGGCGCTGATCACATCGATAATCGATAGTGTTCCCGAAAGATGCCTGCGCAAGGCATTGGCCGCTGAATTCGGGTCCCCAGACGCAATGGCATCGATAAGCGCCTGATGGTCTGCGAGAACGGTGTCCATCTTACCCGGCATTGGCAAGTTGAGCCGTCGAAGTCTATCGAGATGCACGCTCTGCCTGCGGACATTCGCCCAGAGCTGAGGAATACCGGCCTTTTCATAGAGCCACCGATGGAACTCACGATCGATTGCATCGAACTTGTCATAAGTCTCGGGGCTTGCCACAGCCTTCTGCCGTGACAAAATCTCGCTCAATTCATCGGCCGTTTCAGTGGGAGCGCTGCCGGTCAGTCGCCGCACGGCCTCAAGCTCAATCGACAGCCGCAAAAATTGCGCCTGCCGCGCATGATCGACATCAATCTTGGCGACAACCGTTGCATATTGCGGATAAACTTCGACAAGTCCTTCCTCCTGCAGACGCATCAGCGAATCGCGAACAGGCGTCTGGCTCACGCCGAATTCCAGCTGGAGTGAGGCCCGAGAAAGTACCGTGCCCGGCACAAGCTCAACTTTCAGGATACGTTCGCGCAAAATCTCATGCACTTGCGGTGCCACCGGCTTCGAACGGTCCAATTGCCCACGCCTGATAACGTCACCCATTATCGTTTCCATCAACTCCGAAAAATGCCAGCCCATCTAGAACATAAATCCGGCTTTGATGCACTGATGTTTTAGTGCTCCAATGTATTTATTCGTCTTGGGCTTAACGCGAAACCTGGCAATCGCCGGTCATTTTCTGGAGGATAATCATGCGACTGTTCACCAGCAGCGTGACTGCTATCGCTATGGCTCCGGCTATGGAGTTGGCATGTCCTAGCATGGCGCAGGAAAAGGCGAATATCTCGATCGCCCGTCAACCGGGCATTCTGTATCTCCCAAGCCAGATGTTGGAGACACGGAAACTCATCGAGAAACAAGCCGCCAAGGAAGGCCTCGACGGCGTTGCCGGCGAATGGCGTACGCGGCGCTGCTGACCGCACTGGAAATCGCATTCCGAGGGTCTTTTCGCGAGGTGGCAACGGCTCGGCGGCACGACCGATGCTCTTGCGATAGACTCATTGCCATTGGAGCACTAATGCATCAGTATATCTTTGGAAGAGAGAAATGAGTTGCGCACCTGGCGAACCTGATATCTTTTGAGGAGATCATGACAGACTATATCCTTTCCGAGGCGACACGCGCCAAATTCAAGAAAATCTCCACGGCATCGATCGCGACTGCGCTCTACAAGCGTGGGCTGCGAAACCAGTTCATTCAGGGCGTCATTCCGGTTTCTCCAAAAGCCGAAAACATGGTTGGCCAGGCTTTCACGTTGCGATACATCCCTGCACGCGAGGACCGCAATCCAATCACCATCTTTCGTGATCCCCAGCATCCCCAACGCGTCGCAATGGAAACCTGCCCTCCAGGCTGGGTCCTTGTCATGGACGCGCGCAAGGACGCACGAGCTGCTACTGCCGGATCTATTCTTATCACCCGCCTGGCGCTTCGCGGCGCTGCCGGGGTCGTTTCAGATGGTGGTTTTCGCGATGCCAACGGCATAGGCGAACTGGACATGCCAGCCTATTATTCCAAACCCTCTGCACCAACCAACCTGACGCTGCATGAAGCGTTGGATATCAATGTGCCGATCTCGTGCGGCGACGCCCCGGTTTTTCCAGGCGACGTGCTCGTCGGAGACCGCGATGGCGTTATGGTCATTCCGGCACATTTGGCAGATGAGCTTGCTGACGAATGCACCGGAATGGAAAGCTACGAAGATTTCGTTCTTGAACAGGTCAAAGCCGGTGACGCGATCATCGGCCTATACCCTCAAACAAAGGACGAATACCGAGAAAAATATGAGGCTTGGCGCAAGAAACACGGACGCTGAGCGACCACAGCGTACAGACTTAAAACCTGTACGCCCAATCTTTAGCATCATGATTTCAATGAACGGGAGTGAAGATCGTGTTCAAACCACATGGCCAGCATCTGGTCGCCGGAGAATGGGTGGCAACAGCCGAAACCTTCCCCAACGATCCGGCACATGGCGAGATATTTAATTTTTCGGTCGGAACAGTAGATCTGGTCGACCGCGCTTGCGCAGCCGCAGAAGAGGCATTCTGGTCCTACGGCTATACCAGCAGGGCGCAACGCGCGGCTTTTCTCAACGCGATCGCAGACGAGATCGAGGCGCGCGCCGAAGAGATAACCGAAATCGGTAGTGCCGAGACCGGTTTGCCTGCTGCCCGCCTGCAGGGTGAGCGGGGTCGAACGACTGGACAGTTGAGGCTTTTCGCCGACCATATCCTCAAGGGCGATTATCTCGATCGCCGACATGACGAGGCTCAGCCGGATCGCAAACCTGCACCTCGACCGGAAATACGGCTGATGCAACGTCCGGTTGGGCCGGTCGCCGTATTTGGCGCATCAAACTTTCCTTTGGCGTTTTCCACAGCCGGCGGCGATACGGCTGCAGCACTTGCTGCCGGGTGCCCCGTTGTGGTCAAGGCCCATTCGGCGCATCCAGGCACCAGCGAGATCGTCGCAGAGGCCATTTTTGCCGCCATCAAAAGCTGCGGCATTCATCCGGGAACCTTCTCGCTTATCCAGGGCGGCAAGCGGGACGTCGGCCACGCTCTTGTCAAAAACCCGTTCATCAAGGCTGTCGGCTTCACCGGCTCACTCGCGGGCGGTAGAGCATTGTTCGATCTTTGCGCACAGCGCCCCGAACCGATCCCATTCTTTGGTGAACTCGGATCGGTCAACCCGATGTTCGTACTTCCAGGCGCGCTGAAGGAGAGAGCAACAGAACTTGCGGCCGGTTGGGCGGGATCGCTTGTCATGGGAGCCGGGCAATTCTGCACCAATCCGGGTATCGCGATCGTTCCTCGCGGCAGCGAAGGCGATGCTTTCGTCGCGGCAACGGCCGAAGCTCTTGCCAAGACCGCTCCGCAAACCATGCTGACGTCGGGGATAGCGCAGACATATCACGACGGAAAGGCGCGCTTTGATGGCCGCAATTCCGTTCGCTCAGTGCTTGCAACCGAAAGTACCGGACGCGAATGCCGCCCAAATCTCTACGAGGTACAGGCCGAGGCATTCATCGAAGATCATGCTCTATCCGAGGAAGTCTTCGGCCCGCTTGGACTTGTCGTGCGCGTCGCTTCGGCTGAGGAAATGCCTGCATTGGCAAAGAATTTCGAGGGCCAGCTTACGGCCACAATGCAGATGGCGGATGAAGACACCACTCTTGCTCGGAATTTGCTTCCGATCCTTGAGCGCAAGGCAGGACGGGTTCTGGTCAACGGTTTTCCAACGGGCGTCGAGGTCGTGGACTCCATGGTTCACGGCGGTCCTTATCCCGCCAGTACCAATTTCGGCGCAACCTCGGTCGGAACCATGTCTATCCGACGGTTTCTGCGGCCCGTGAGCTATCAGAACATTCCGGCCGGCGTCCTGCCGGACGATCTGGCTTGATAAAATCGAGGCCCCGATCGCGTTGATACGCATCGGGGCCGCGGTGTTCCTGGCATTTAAAGAATGCCGTGACCCAATCTATCCAACCAAAATCAAAGACGGATTCTTCAACAGATCAAGGGGGCATCGGCCGTGACCTGATGCTGCCGGGCATCGCAGCCTTTGATCGGGGCGAATTCGACAAAGCCGAACATCTCTGGCTTTCCGCCACGCCGTCCGAAGACGCCACCGGTCAAGCGCTTGTTTCTGCGCGCTCATGACCCGTCCGGACATGTTGGTTTGTCACCTACGTGTTGCAGGCGCTAAGCGCACCATTTTCGATCGTCAGAACCTTGCCCGCATTGAGCGTCGATTTCGGATCCAAGGCTGCTTTCATCGTCAGCATGAGATCATGTTCTACTTGGCTGCGATATTGGGCTACCGCATCGTTTTTCACAAAACCCAACCCATGCTCGGCCGACATGGAGCCCTGCATCGACAGCGCTATGGTGTGAATGATGGATTGGATTTCGTTGCTCCGGCTAAGAAATTGCTCAGAGTCAGAACCCAGCGGTTGCAGCAGGCCAAAATGGATATTTCCATCTCCAAGATGGCCGAATGCAACAACGCGCCCCTTTGGAACAATCGCGAGCACGGCACGCGAGCAGGCATCCATGAATGCCGGAACGGCAGAAAGAGGCAAGGAGATATCTGTGGTGATCACAGCCCCCTCCATGAAGTCCGCCTCCGCTAGTCCTTCGCGTAGCGCCCAGAAATCCCTGTTTTGCTGGATGGACTGGGCAATCGCCGCATCGATGACCGTCTCTGCTTCAAACGCTTGAGACAGAATGGTTTCGAACAGTTCGCGAACTCTCTCCTCTCCGTCATTCGATCTGAACTCAATCAGCAATTGCCAGTCCTGTAACTCCCCGAGTGGAAAGCGGGTTGATGGAAAATGCTTGAACACAAGTTCGAGCCCGGCGCGTGGCATAAGTTCGAAAGTGGTGAGGCTTTCACCTCCGTGCTTCTTGCACAGAACGAGAAGATCAAGCGCAGACTGCAGAGACGGAACGGTGCAGACCGCTGCGACAGCCGTGCTGGGCATGGGGAAAAGTTTGAGAACGGCTCCTGTGACGATGCCGAGCGTTCCTTCGCTGCCGATGAAGAGATGCTTGAGATCATAGCCCGTGTTATCCTTGCGAAGCGCCCGCATTCCATCAAGAATGCGACCGTCCGCGAGCACGACTTCGAGGCCGAGAACGAGGTCGCGCATGTTGCCGTAACGCAAGACATTCGTGCCGCCCGCATTGGTGGCAATATTGCCGCCGATCTGGCAGCTGCCTTCCGATCCGAGCTTCAAGGGGAATAGTCGATCTGCCTCTTCGGCTGCCTGCTGTACGGAGGCAAGCGTGCAGCCGGCATCGACTGAAATCGTGTCGTTGAACATATCGATGTTACGGATACGATTGAGCCTGGACAGGTTGACGATGACCTCGTCACCCTGACCTGTCGGAATGGAACCGCAGGCCAGCGAAGTATTCCCACCTTGCGGCACTACCTTCAGCCCGTTGTCGTTGCAGATCCTTGCGATCTCCGAGACTTCGAAGGTGGTTGACGGTTTCAGGACAAGGAGAGGATCGACGAAAAAGCGTCCGATCCAGTCGGTCGCATGGCTTCGGCGCTCGGCTTCGTCGGTGCTCCAGCCTTGCGCGCCAACAACCTGCTTGAGGCTTTCGATGACAGAAGCTGTCGGGCCGGTTGAGGGCGTGGATATGGGATCGGCCATTATCTTCTATATTGTTTTGAGCATTTCCCCCGAAACACGAAATCCGCTTCGGGAGACATGCCTCGACGATGATCAGGACCGCGGCGAAACAGCCGGGCTAAATCGGATCAGGCTCAGAATTTCAAATAGCATCTGTGCACCGTTATGGGCCGTATTCGTGGTTGCATCGTATTGCGGCGCAACTTCCACGACATCGCCGCCAACAAAGTTCAGGCCCTTCAACCCATGCAGGATATCAAGTGCCTGGCGGTTCGTCAGGCCGCCGATTTCCGGTGTGCCGGTGCCGGGAGCGAAGGCCGGATCGAGGCTGTCGATATCGAAGGAAAGATAGGTCGGCCCGTCACCAACGACTTCGCGTGCCTTGGCGATAACCGCTTCAATACCCATCCTGCCGATTTCCTCGGCATGGATAACCGTCATGCCGCTCTCATAGGAAAATTCCCAGAGATATTCGGCGGCCCCGCGAATACCGATCTGGATCACACGGGTCGGATCAAGCACGCCGTCGAGAACAGCATTGCGGAAAGGTCCGCCGTGATGGAACTTCGTCAGGTCGTAAGCGCCGCCGGTGTCGCAATGGGCATCGATATGGATCATACCGACCGCTTTGTCGCGACCGACAGCCTTGAGGATGGGGTGGGTGATTGAGTGATCGCCGCCGACTGCAAGCGGAATGACATTGGCGTCGATGACCTTGTTGAAATGCGCCTCGATATCCTCATGGCTCATTTCCAGCCGGTAACGGCTGCGGAACGGCACGTCGCCGATATCGGCCACATTGATCTCGAACAGCGGCGCGGTTTTCAGCACGTGGTTGTAAGGCCCGACGCGCTCGATCGATCGCAAGGCGCGTGGCCCGAAACGGGAGCCGGGTCGATTGGTGACGCCAAGATCCATCGGAACGCCGATCAGCGCGACATCGAGATCAGAGAGGTCCGGTTTTGCCGGATCAATCTGCCGGTATGTTGCGTCGAGCAAGGTCGGGATGCCGCTGAACGGCGCCGCCCGCGTCCCCGAAGCCGAGAAAATGCGGTCGGCGACAGCGCGAAATTCCGGGTCATGGATGCTTCCGCCATGGCCTTCGCCATATCGTTCGCGCAGACGCTTGAGCGCTTCTTCATCGAGAGCCATGGTCAAATCCTTCACTGTCCTAAATGATTATCGGGCCGAAGCTGCCTCAAGCGCCTCGTAATGATCGGTGATCTCAGTGCCCGTGGCAATCCAGACGTCGCCCTTGTCGATGACGTGTTTGAGGAAATCGCGCAGGATATGCCAGCGCATCGGACGCCCCGAAACCTGTGGATGCAGGACGAGCGTAGTCACTCCGCCCCACGCGTGGGTCGCTTCAAATTCGTCGATCCACAACTGCAAGACCGCGTCGCGACCGAAAAGCGGGCGCGAACTGGTCCGGCTCGACATGCCGAAATTCCAGTCGTCGAACGCGAAATTGACGGGGATTTCGACAGGTCCGACAGCGCCATCGGGACCGGCATGGCGATAGGGGAGAATGTCGTCGCGGAAAGAGCTGGAATAGCGAATTCCGGCCTTCTTCAGATAAGCGAGCAGTTCGGGGAAATTTTCACCGGAAGGCGCGCGATAGCCGACCGGGCGGATGCCGAGAGCCGACTGCAGAGCCTCGAACCCGCGATCGATCTCCTCGAAGGTTTCGTCGAGCTTGGTCCGGTCCGGCAGCTTGTGGAGATAGCCATGGTGGCCGATCTCGTGTCCGGCGGCAACCATCGCTTCGCATTGTGCCGGATGAGCAAGTGCCGTCCAGCCGGGCGTGAAGAATGTGCCCTTCAGATCAAGTTCGGCCATCAGTTCGAGGATTTTGGCGATGCCGACACGGGCGTCGTAACCACCATGCGATGTCGTGACCATCCGGTCGACATTGGAGGGATTATTGCCAATCCAGGCGGTCTCGGCATCAACATCGAAGCCGATGAACAAGGCGCTCTTTGCACCATTCGGCCAGATCATCTTCGGTGTCGCCGGAGCGGGATTCAGCGGGCGCGGGGAAAGATCGAATGTCATCTCTTGAGCTTTCAACGGAAGGTGGGGATGCTGTCGGCATTGCCTGCCATCAGCGCTTCGATTTCAGAGCAGTCTTCGATTTGTTCGAGCGAACCCAAGGATTTCCACAGGGCTTCGACTTGATCGGATGTCAGGCTCATCGCCACAAGTTCGCGGAACTTGGCTTCGATGGCAGCTGCCTGCATTGGCCGCTCGGCGGAACCGGTCGCGCGGGGAACCATGCGATCGACCACCATGCCATCCTTGAACCGAAGCGTCACGACTGGCTCGGCCATCGGATCCATTGCCTCATCGACCGCAACATCGATCCGGTCCATCATCGCATGGACATCAGGATGATGACGATGCTCCTCGGTATAGGCCTGCAGGCCGGCCGTGCCGAATGTGCAGCGGGCAGCCAGCGCATAGGGAAGGCTCATCTGTGTCGGGGCCATCGCAGCGCCCACCTTGGCGCCGCACATGTCTTTGAGCATGGCGCTCATGCGAAGGTCGACATGCTGGATATCGAAGGCTTTTTGCCCTGTTTCGGACAGGAGGTCTTCAAGCGCATCGACGGCAGAATGCGCACCGCGGCAGGATGCATAGGGCTTGAGCACGGCTCGATTGACCTTCCAGACCTCCCCCAGACCTTCGGCGAGCAGTTCGGGCTGGCAGGCGGACTTGTTGTAGGATTTGAAGAAACCGCCCCAGACGTCATCGAAGACGCGCGATGGACCGGCAAAGCCGTTTGCTGCAAGCAACGCCGCGAGCAGGCCGCCTTCGGCAGCGCGACCGGCGTGGAGCTTCTTCGCCTGCGAGCCGTCATGAATGAAGGCCCAAAGGCCTGAAGAAAAACTCGTGGCCAGAGTAATGGCGTCGCGTGTCGCGGCTGCATCGAGACCGAGCAGGTTGGCGCATGCGGCCGCCGCTCCAATAGTGCCGCAGGTGCCGGTCGAGTGCCACCCGAGACTATTATGCGCATCATAACCGCCCGTCGCCTCCAGAACACGTCGCCCGACATCATAGCCTGCGACCACAGCGGTGATCATCCGCTTGCCGTCCATTGGTCGACCTACTTCGTGCAATGCTGAGAACAAGGCCGGCAGCACCACGGCGCCGGAATGGTCGCAGCCGCCGGAATCGTCCAGCTCGAAAGCGTGTGCGGCACAGCCGTTGAGAATTGCCGCGTCACGGGTCGAGGCAGCAAGACCGGTTCCCCACAGCGGAACGGGACCAGCGGGCCGAAGCGACTTCACCGAAATGGCGAACTCGTTGGAGCGCGCGCCAGCCAGGGCGGCGCCCAGCGTATCGGCAATATGGATCTTGGCTTTGGCAACGACACTTGCCGGCAGGGCGTCATAGTCGAGAGAGGAAACGAAGCGGGCCAGCCTGTCGACCGGCGAGTCGGCGAGAGAACGGTTCATGAGATGCTCTGGAGGTGCTCGACGAAGCGGCGATCGTCGGGATAGATGCCGCAGAAGCATCCGGACGCGAGGTTCGCGTCCGGACATCTTGATATGGAATTACTTGACGGCTTCGCCGTTGATGTAGATGCCGTCGAGCATCGTGCCTTCGAGACCGTGCTTGGCATAGATGGCCTTGTATTCGCCGGATGCCATCAGGGCCTTGAGGGCCGCTGCATAGGCGTCACGCAGGGCCGGATCCTTCTTGGAGAAGGCAATACCCTGGTAGACGGCCGTGAAGGGCTCGCCGACGATGGCATAGGTGTTCTTTTCCAGGTTGGTCAGGTAAGGCAGGGTTTCGGAACCCTGAACTGCGCCGTCCAGACGGCCCTGCTTCAGCTGTGCGCGTGCATCGGCCGAACCTTCGGTGCCGACGACCTTGATGGCTGCCAGTCCCTTGGCTTCGCAGTTGGCAGCGCTCCACTTCGCCGTTTCATCCGGGAAGGAGGTACGGCGGCTCATGCCGATCGTCTTGCCGCAGAAGTCGGCAGGTGTCTTGAACTCTTCCTTGCGTGAGGCCGAGGTATAGAATTGCGCACCGGACTTCATGTAGTCGACGAAGTCGAGCGTGTCGCGACGCTTCGGCAAGTCACTCATGCCGCTATGGATAAGGTCGACGCGACCGGTTTCCAGCGAGGAAACCATCTGCTCGAAGCCGATATCGGCCCATTCGACAGTGGTTCCGAGCTGCTTTGCCAGCGCCAGGCCGAGATCGATGTCAACCCCCATCAGCGTGTTGGTTGCCGGATCCTTGTATTCCATCGGCGGGTAGTTCGGCTGGTTGGCAACGACGACCTTGCCGGCGGTCTTGACGCGGTCCGGCAGTCCCTCGGCATGTGCGGCCGTCGATGCCAGAACTGCCGCGAGGGCAATGAATGCAGTCTTCATGTAAGTTCCCCTTATTGAACCTGGGTTTGGATTAATGTTTGTTTTCTGATTTGCAGGCGGGAAAGTCCCGGCCCGCCGGATTGTCTCAGCTATGCACCGCCTTGATAAATTCCGCAGTGCGCGGGCTTTTCGGAGAGGTCAGGACTTCCGATGCCGGGCCGATCTCAACCATCTTGCCCGCCTCCATGAAGGCCACGGTGTTGGCGACATTTCGGGCGAAGCCGAGTTCGTGCGTCACCACGATCATCGTCATGCCACTCGCGGCGAGATCCTTCATCACATCCAGCACTTCCGAAACGAGTTCCGGGTCAAGCGCAGACGTCGGCTCGTCGAACAGGATCAGATCGGGACGCATGCACATCGCACGGGCGATTGCCACGCGTTGCTGCTGTCCACCGGAAAGCTGCGACGGATAATGGCTGATCTTGTCGCTCAACCCGACGCGGGCGAGAATATCCTCGGCGCGCTTGCGAACTTCCGCCACAGGCTCCTTTAGAACCTGGACGGGGCCTTCCATCACGTTTTCCAGCGCAGTCATGTGCGGGAAAAGATTGAACCGCTGGAACACCATGCCGACACGCCGGCGCTGACGCGCCATGTCCGCATCGTTGATCTCGTGAAGGTTATTGCCTTCACGGCGATAACCCACCAGTTCGTCATTCACCCAGATCGCACCCGAGTTCATTTTCTCGAGCTGGTTGATGCAGCGGAGGAACGTGCTTTTTCCCGATCCCGACGGGCCAATGATGCAGCAGACTTCGCCTTTGGCGATCTCCAGATTGACCTTGTCGAGTGCGGTGAACGGGCCGTAAAGCTTGGTGACGTCGACGGCCTTTACAATAATATCCTTGGTCATCTCACACCTCACATCGACGCCGTGATGGACTTGCTGCCACGGCCGAAATAGCGCTCGATATAGTACTGGCCGATCGACAGAAGAGTGACGACGACGAGGTACCAGAAGCACGCGACCAGGAGCAGTTCGAGCACGCGGGTATTGGCGAAGTAGATGATCTGGGCGTTGTGGAGGATCTCCGAATACTGGATGACGCTGGCAAGCGAAGTCAGCTTGACCATGCCGATCACCTCGTTGCCGATCGGCGGCACCATGACGCGCATGGCCTGCGGCAGCACGATACGACGAAGCATCTTGAACTGCGTCATACCGATCGCGCGGGCGGCCTCATATTGGCCGCTGTCAACCGACAAAAGACCACTGCGCACGACTTCCGACGTATAGGCTCCCTGCGAGATGCCGAGACCGAGCATGGCGGCGACAAATGGGGTCATGATGTCGACGGTGCGGAACTCGAATAGGCCGGGGATACCCATCGTCGGAAAGATAAGAGCCAGGTTGAACCAGATCATCAGCTGCAGCAGCGCAGGTGCGCCACGGAAGATCCAGACGTAACCGATCGCAATCGAGGAAAGTACCGGATTGCCGGATACACGCATGATCGCAATGACCACGCCGAGGATGATGCCTAACCCCATAGCTGCAACGGTCATGATCAGCGTGCTCTTCAATCCGTCCAGGATGGCCGGGGCAAAAAGGAAGTCGCGAACATAACTCCATTCGATCTGGCCGACGCTGAAGGCGCGCACGATGGCCGCGAGGATCAGCAGCACGATGGCTGCTGCGATCATCCGCCCGATATGGCGTTTCGGCACCAGTTTCAGATGGGCGATTTCGTATTTCTGGTCATTGGTCGAGGATGTTACGTCTGCTGTGCTCATCGCGCGCCTCGCGTTTGCTGCGGCACGGCTGCTGCGCCCGCCGAAAGCACCGCGGCGGCGGCGAAAGCTGCCTTGGCCTCCAATGCGGCATTGAAGCGCGCGATCTGATCGCGCACGCTTGCCGGTGAGGTGGAACCATAACCGGTACGGCTTGCAAGCGCACCTTCGATCGTGATGGCTTTTAGAACGCCAGAGTTCAGGCGATCATCGATATTCGGCAGATCGGCTTCTGTCAGGCCAGCCAGATCGTGGCCGTGTTCCTCGCAGTAACGGACGACAGCACCGGTGATTTCGTGAGCCTGTGCAAACGGCACGCCCTGTGAGACCAGCCAGTCGGCAACCTCAGTTGCCAGCGTGAAGCCCTTAGGCGCTTCCTCACGCAGTTTGGCCACGTCGAATTCCAGCGTTTCAACCATGCCCGCAAAAGCCGGCAGGATCAGTTCGAGAACGTCGAGGCTTTCGAACAGGACGCGCTTGTCTTCGGCGAGGTCGCGGTTATAGGCGAGCGGCATGGCTTTCATGGTGGCCAGGAAGCCGGCGACATTGCCGATCAGAGTGCCGCTCATGCCGCGCGTCAACTCGGCGATATCCGGGTTCTTCTTCTGCGGCATGATCGACGAGCCGGTCGAATAGCTGTCATGCAGCTTGACCCAGCTGAATTGTTTGGAGGCCCAGATGCATATCTCTTCCGCCAGACGCGACAGGCTGACGCCGACCAGCGAGCAGATGAACAGGAATTCCGCAACGTGGTCACGCGCTGCAACGGCGTCGATCGAGTTTTCGCAGGCAGCGGAATAACCGAGTTCGATGGCAGCCAGGTCCGGGCGATTGACGATGCCTGAACCTGCAAGAGCGGCTGCACCGAGCGGAGAACGGTCGAAGCGGCGATCGAAATCCTCGAAACGCTCGATATCGCGCAGTAGGCTCTGCGCATGCGCCATCAGATGATGGCCGAGCACGATAGGCTGTGCCGGCTGCAGGTGTGTGAAGCCGGGCATTACGGTTTCGGTATGCTTTGCAGCCTGTGCGGCGAGTGCCTTCTCCACATCGATGATGCCCCGCGAGATTTCGCGGGCCATGCGGCGCAGATAGAGGCGGGTGTTGTTGGCGGTCTGGTCGTTGCGCGAACGTCCAGCACGCAACTTGCCGCCGAGGGCGCCGAGACGCTGCATCAGCAGGCGCTCGATAAAGGTGTGAATGTCCTCGTCCGACGGGATCGGCTCTTCGCGTTTTTCGGCAATGTCGAGCTCGATCTGATCGAGTGCGGCACGGATCGTCGTGAATTCAGTCTCGTCCAATACGCCGGCGCGCTTGAGTTCGGAAGCATGCGCGCGGGAACCGGCCAGATCTTCGCGATAGAGGCGGAAATACGAGGGATGTGCGCGAGAAAGATTGGCAAGTGCTTCGGACGGGCCGGACTTGAAACGCCCACCCCAAAGCTGTGTCGGTTCAGACATCAGTGTTCCCTTATTTGTCAAAAATTTAGGCAACGGTCTCACCAGGTCTATAAAGAGGCAAGCGAAGATAATTGGTTGCCCTATGAAGAAAACGACTAGCCAGTAGGTGGTAATAGTGCCTATTCTGAAAACAGCTATGACAAGGTGATGCGGGTTCACGTGAGATGCGTCCCATATCCTTTCTCTTCCCGCATTCCGTTTTGTCCGACATATGCGGGCAACGGAGCGCCAAATGTTACATGAGGTCGGAGTGGCAGGTCGTAAACAATTCCCTTCGATGACGGGACTGCAAGTGCTGCTGGCCGTGGCTGAAAGAGGGTCTACGAGCGCCGCAGCCGAGCCCATGTCCCTATCACAGAGTGCAGTCAGCAAGCAGTTGATAAATCTTGAAGAGGCCATTGGTGGCCCCGCCTTCATTCGCACACCGAACGGCATGATCTCGACGGAGCTGGGAAGCATCTACATTGAGCATGCGCGCACTGCCATCAAGGCGATGGAAGACGCAGCCCTGAAAGTTTCACGTCTGAAACCCGGGCCTCGCGTGCTTCGCCTCCAGGTGCCGCCGATCTTCGGGGATCGCTGGCTTCTGCCGCGCTTCGCTCAGTTTACCGAGGCTCATCCGGAAATCGAGGTCCAGTTCACGACCTTCGTCTCCAAGACCCAGACGGAAGTTCCTGATGGTATGGTTCGTTTCGTTGTAACGCCGTCTGATGATGAGGAGGGAGACTATCTGTTCGGTCACGATATCCGTCTTGTCAGTGCACCCTCTTATTGGGAAAAAATAGGCGAGCCGGCATCGGTCGAAGCTGCTTCGAAGGGCGTGATGCTTGAACATCCCCAGACCCCATTTCACTGGCCGTTCCTGGCCGCCTTCCACGGCAGTCCAACTCTCGAAGCGCGCCATACGATGCGGTTTGGTTACTATACAATGGTGATACGTGCCGCTCTCGCCGGCCAGGGCATGGCGCTGATTCCGCAGGGGCTGATCGCTGAGGAACTTGCCTCCGGCCGCCTCGTAAACCCCGCAGGTATCGGCTACCGCAGCGACTACGGCTATTGGTTCGCGCGTCCGCGCAGTCTTCCCACAAGCCAGTCCATGCGGCTTTTCACGCAATGGATTAACAGCGAAGGCGCTCTCGCAAGAGATTAGATATCTCCGCCCGACTGCAGAGAACGTCTGGAATATCCATGAGATTGCAATCTCCCGGGCTATTCACAGCATGAATAGAACGCCTTGATATTTCATACTGGCGTCCATTGCTTTGTGCGGACCCACTGCGGCATTCTTTCCAAGTCATAACAACAAAGGCGCGACCTGATCACTCGTGCAGAGCCATGCTCTGCGCGCGAGTTGGCTTGCGTCGCTAAAGAGGCTGGAACACATGCTTAGACGCCGAACTTTCCTTCAGGCCGCTGCGGCAGCGACGATTATCGGGAGCCCCTCCATTACACGTGCGGCGTCGCAATCGACCTTGCGCTTCATTCCCGTCATTGATCTTGCCTTCCTTGATCCCGTCGCCACAACCGCTCAGGTAAGCCGTACCCACGGATACATGGTTTTCGACACGCTCTACGGAATGAGCAAGAATCTCGAAGTGTCGCCGCAGATGGTTGAGGGCCACACGGTCGAGGACGACGGAAAGCTCTGGACGCTGACGCTGCGCGACGGGCTGCTCTGGCATGATGGCGAGAAGGTTCTGGCGCGCGATTGCGTTGCAAGTATCCGCCGCTGGGCAGCACGCGACACCTATGGCAGCTCGCTGATGCAGGTGACGGACGAGCTTTCGGCACCGGACGACAAGACCATCCGCTTCCGCCTGAAGCGTCCATTCCCCTATCTTCCGCTGGCGCTTGGCAAGGTGGCCTCGCCGGCCTGCTTCATGATGCCGGAAAGGCTTGCCAATACGGATCCATTCAAGCAGATCCCGGAAATGATCGGCAGCGGCCCTTTCCGCTATGTCGTCAACGAGCGGGTGCCGGGCTCGCGCAATGTCTATGAACGGTTCGACAAGTACAAGCCGCGTGAAAGCGGCACCCCCGACTGGACCGCCGGACCCAAGATCGTCAACTTCGATCGCGTTGAATGGACCACGATGCCGGACGCGGCGACCGGAACGACCGCTGTCCAGGCCGGCGAGCAGGACTGGCAGGAAGCTATGCCGCATGATTTCATGCCGCTTGTCGAAGCCGATTCCAATCTGCGAACCCAGATCCTCGACGACCTAGGCTTCACCTGCCAGATGCGCGTCAATCATCTGCAACCGCCATTCAACAATCCGGCCATCCGCAAGGCCCTGCTCGGCGCTATCGATCAGGAAGCATTCATGACGGCGGTCGCCGGCTCGGATCCACGCTTCCGCTATTCGCCGCTCGGTTATTTCACCCCGAATACCCCGATGGCCAGCAAGAGCGGCCTCGACGTGTTTACCGGTCCTCGCGACTACGAAAAGGTCAAGGCCGAACTGAAGGCGGCAGGCTACAATGGAGAAAAGGTCGTTCTGCTCGTTCCGGCAGATTCACTTGCTCAGAAGCCGCTTGGCGACATAGCAGCCGATGTCATGCGCAAGGCCGGCATGAACGTCGAATATGTGGCGATCGACTTCGGATCGGTCCTCAAGCGCCGCGTCAACAAGGGCACTGCGGATGAAGGCGGCTGGAACGCGTTCGTCGGAAACTGGCAGGGTATAGACTGGTTGAATCCGCTCGGCCACAGCACGCTTCGCGGCGATGGCGTCTTTCCCGGTTGGTACAAAAGCGACAAGATGGAAACACTTCGCACGCAGTGGATCGAGACTGCGGATGCCAGCGAACAGGTTCGCATCGCAGACGATATCCAGAAGCTGTCTTTCGAAGAAGTGCCCTATTATCCGATCGGCCAGTACAAGCAGCCTGCTCTGCACCGCGCCGATATCGAGGGTATCATGAAGGGCACGTCCGTCTTCTGGAACGTCCGCCGCGTCTGACCCCAATGCGATCCCTGGGGCCATCCGTCTCGTTTCGAGCAGGCCCAAACAAGCAGGAGCCGGCTTCTCGCCTTCGGGCGGGCCGGCCATCACACCAGCAGAAGCCTCGATTCCATGCCCCCTAGCATTCAGCAGATTCTTTCCGCCGTCGAAGCACGCCGTGGCGATGTCGAACATCTTTTCGCGTCACTTGCGGCCGGTAGCCCGGGCAATCCCGGCATCCTTCGTGACACCTATGGTGCCGGCGAGAATTTCGCACACTCACTCATGGCAGACCACGCAGAAGCGCTGTCCCTGACCATTACGCAGGATGCAGCGTTGAACACGTTTGCCACCTGGCAAGGCAGCAACCCGCAGGCAGGCTCAATCATCATGGGCTCGCATCTCGACAGCGTCCCGCATGGCGGCAACTTCGATGGTGCCGCAGGCGTTGTCGCCGGACTGGCGGTGATCGCGGCTTTGAAGGACCTGGGCGTGAAGCCCGCTTGCGATGTCATCGCGATGGGCGTCAGGGCGGAAGAAAGCGTCTGGTTTGGAGTTTCCTATATCGGCAGCCGCTCGGCATTGGGTAGCTTGCCGGATGGCGGGCTCGAAGCCCGCCGGATCGATACAAACCGGACACTGGCCGAACATATCGCCGAATGCGGCGGCGATCCGCAGGCAATCGCCCGCCGGGAAAAATCCCTTGATCCCTCTTCCATACGGGCGTTTCTCGAGGTTCATATCGAGCAGGCCCCCAGCCTTGTCGAAATGCAGGTGCCGCTTGCGATATGCAGCGGCATTCCTGGCAATTTCCGCTATCCAGAAGCAAATATCACTGGCCGTCAGGACCATGTCGGCACGCCTCGCCGTTTTCGCCGGGATGCGGCAATGGCGGCAGCCGACCTTGCCATGGCAATGGATGCAAAATGGCGCGAGGAGGAGGCAGCCGGCGTGCCGTTGGCGTTGACATTCGGGCGTTTCCACACGGACTCGGCAGTGCATGGCATGACCAGCGTGCCGGGCGCTTTCGCGTTCAGCCTCGATGTCCGTGCCTACGATCCCTCAGTGCTTGCCCGTCTCGAGGCTTTTTTCCTTGAACAGGTCGCTCGTATCGAACGCGAACGCGGCGTGCGTTTCGAACTCGGCAAGCGCGCCAGTGCGGCCGTCGGCGTCATGTCGCAGAAGATCATCTCGGAAATGCAGACCGCGGCCGCGGCCGCCGGCCTCAACGTGACCCAGATCGGCAGCCCGGCCTCGCATGACTCGGCAGCCTTTGCGGAAGCCGGTGTCGCCTCGACCATGCTTTTCGTTCGCAATGAGAACGGCAGCCACAATCCGGACGAAGCCATGGAGATCAACGATTTCATGAAGGCATGCGCCCTGCTTGCCTTGTGGGTCGCCGACCATGTCGGTCCCCCTCTGGAAGAAACGGTGACGCGAGCGAATACCTGCGTCGAAACCAGCGCATAAGGGAACAGTCCATGTATGCCTATATTTTGAGACGCATCCTGGCGACCATCCCAGTAATGCTGATTGTCGCGTTCATCGTCTTTTCGCTTCTTTATCTGACGCCCGGCGACCCCGCGGCGGTCATTGCCGGCGAACATGCGACGGCTGAGGACATTGCGCGCATTCGTGCCAATCTCGGGCTGAACGACCCGTTTCTTCTCAGGTTCGGCACCTGGATCGCATCGATCATGCAGTTCGATCTCGGCACCTCCCTTTTGACCAACATGCCGGTGTCGCAGATGATCGGGCAGCGGATCGAGCCGACATTGTCCCTGATGCTGCCGACCCTGATCCTGGCGGTCTGCATCGCCGTACCGCTCGGCGTCATCGCCGCATGGCGCGCCGGCACCAAGGTCGATCACTTCATCACCGTTTTTGCGGTCCTCGGTTTTTCCGTTCCCGTCTTCGTCGTCGGTTATGCGCTGGTCTGGAGCTTTTCACTAAAACTCGGCTGGCTGCCGGTTCAGGGTTATGCCCCGATCGGCCAGGGTGTTTCACGCTGGTTCCAGCATCTCGTCCTGCCGTGTCTTACATTGAGTTCGGCCTATATCGCGCTGATTACCCGCATCACTCGAACGGCCGTGCTGGAAGTGCTGCAGCAGGATTATATCCGCACTGCCGAGGCCAAGGGCGTCGGCCGCCACGCCATCCTGTTCGTCCATGCCCTGAAAAACGCCTCCGTCCCCATCATTACCGTCATCGGCATCGGCGTCGCGCTTCTTATCGGCGGCGCCGTCGTAACGGAAAGCGTATTTGCCATTCCCGGCCTCGGGCGCCTGACGATGGAATCGATCCTGCGGCGCGACTACCCGGTGATCCAGGCGATCGTCCTGCTGTTTTCCATTTCCTACGTTCTCGTCAACCTGCTGATCGACATCGCCTACACCTTCGTCGATCCACGCATCCGCTATTGAAGGGAGCGAAACGATGTCTGCCATCGACACATCCGCAAGCGGCTTCCTCAAGGAAACGACGCGTTATCCCACGGTCATTGCCGGAGCCATCCTGCTCGGCATCATCCTCCTGATCGCATTTCTCACACCTTTGCTGTCAAACACGGATCCGTCTTACATCGACGCCGCGCGGCGCGCCCAGCCTGCCTCGGCCAGCCACTGGTTCGGCACAGACATGCTCGGTCGCGACCTCTATACGCGCGTTCTCTACGGTGCTCAGGTCTCGTTGATCGTGGGCTTTGCGGTGGCGGTTCTATCGACCATTGGCGGCCTTGCGATCGGCCTGATGTCGGGTTTCGTCAAGGCAATCGACGCCGTCGTCATGCGGTTTATGGACGGCCTCATGTCCATTCCGGCGATCCTGCTTGCCGTGGCGCTGATGTCGATCAGCAAAGGGTCTGTAACCAACGTCATCATCGCCATCACCATTGCGGAAATCCCGCGAACGGCGCGACTGGTGCGCGGCACGGTGCTCAGCCTGCGTGAGCAGCCCTATGTCGAAGCCGCGGTCGCCGGAGGCACGCGCCTGCCAACGATCATTTTCAAGCACATCCTTCCCAACACGCTTGCGCCTTTGATCGTCCAGGCGACCTATGTCTGCGCCAGTGCGATGATTTCGGAATCGATCCTGTCCTTCATCGGAGCAGGCGTGCCTCCCGTCATTCCGTCCTGGGGCAATATCATGGCGGAGGGACGCGCCCTCTGGCTGGTGAAGCCCTTCATCATCTTTTACCCGGCAGTTTTCCTGTCGATCACGGTTCTCGCCATCAATCTCCTCGGCGATGGACTGCGTGACATGCTGGATCCCCGCAATGCCCAAAGAACAACGTCCCGGTGAGCGCCATGATCATGTCAGACACTCTTCATCCGGCACCTGAAACGACTTCCGATGCAGTCCTTTCAGTGCGCGACCTCACAGTTTCCTTCGGTTCTGCCGATTACTGGAAACCTGTCGTCCGCAATATTTCCTTCGATGTCGGCGCCAACGAGACTGTCGCCGTGGTCGGCGAGTCCGGGTCAGGCAAGAGCGTTACGGCTCTTGCAATCATGCGGCTCCTGCCCAAGGCGACAAGCCGGATCGACGGCCAGATATGGCTCAACGGCCGCGACGTACTCGATCTGCCGCCGCAGGCCATGCAGGCCCTGCGCGGTGATGAGGCGGCAATGGTCTTCCAGGAGCCGATGACCAGCCTCAATCCGGTTCTGACCATCGGCTTCCAGCTCGCGGAAGCCTTGAAATGGCATCGTGATCTCTCCAATGCCGAGGCACTCGCCGAAGCACGCAGGCTGCTCAACCGTGTCCGCATTCCAGCGGCCGAACGGCGTCTGGCGGAATATCCGCACAACCTTTCCGGCGGGATGCGGCAACGTGTGATGATCGCGATGGCGCTCGCCTGCCGTCCGAAACTGCTCATTGCGGACGAACCGACGACCGCGCTCGACGTCACCATCCAGGCGCAGATCCTCGACCTCATTCGGGAATTGCAGGCCGATGGCGGCATGTCCGTGCTTTTCATTACCCACGACATGGGCGTCGTCGCCGAGATCGCCGACCGCACGGTGGTAATGTTCCGAGGCGATCAGGTGGAAACGGAGCGTACCGAAACGATCTTCCGGCAACCCGCCCATCCCTATACAAGGGCATTGCTGGCTTCCGTGCCTCGGCTCGGCTCCATGCGCGGCACCGAACTGCCGGTTCCCTTCCCCAAGGTGGATATGGAAACCGGCGCAATTCAGGAGCCGGAAAAACCGACAGCGGCACCGGCTCGTTACCGACCGATGGTCCTTGACGTGCAGAACCTGGTGACGCGGTTCGACATCCGTTCGGGTCTGCTCAACCGCATCTCAGGGCGGGTTCATGCGGTCGAGAATGTTTCCTTTTCGATCGCTGAAGGCGAAACGCTGGCGCTGGTCGGAGAATCCGGTTGCGGCAAGTCGACGACCGGGCGCTCGATCATGAGGCTGACCGAGCCGGTTTCGGGCTCCATCACCGTCGACGGTTTCGATGCCAAGTCGGTTCGAGGCCCCGATCTGCGTCGGATGCGCCGCAGCATCCAGATGATCTTTCAGGATCCATTCTCCAGCCTTAATCCCCGCGCGCGGATTGGTTCTTCGATTGCCGAGCCTTTTCTCGAACACGGTCTTGGCACGCGCGCTGAGGCCATGGAGAAGGTCACGGAAATTCTGCGCCGCGTCGGCCTTGGGCCGGATGCAATCGACCGGTTTCCACACCAGTTCTCCGGCGGCCAGCGTCAGCGCATATGCATCGCTCGCGCGCTTATGCTGGATCCGAAGCTGATCGTCGCCGATGAATCCGTCTCGGCGCTGGACGTTTCCGTGAAGGCACAGGTCGTCAACCTGATGATGGAATTGCAGGCGTCTCTCGGCGTATCCTTCCTCTTCATCAGTCACGACATGTCGGTGGTGGAACGCATCGCCCATCGGGTAGCGGTCATGTATCTTGGCGAAATCGTCGAGATCGGCTCGCGGACCGCAATTTTCGAGAACCCGCAGCATCCCTATACCAAGCGCCTGCTCTCAGCCGTCCCGATCCCCGATCCCACTTTACGCCGGGGGCCAAGCGCCGCCGCGCCATTGGAATTGAAAAGCCCCATTCGTTCGATCGACTATGTTCCGCAAAAGCGCGAATTCCGCGAAATTTCAGCGGATCACAAGGTTCAGGTCTGGGGATCGGAATGGGAAACGGAGGCCTGAGGACACTTCCACGGCCTGTCACAAGCAGAGAACGAAAAAGGGAGGCAATTGCCTCCCTTTTTATGTCGCTACGGACTGCCGACCCACATCCGGCATTCGTCATTGAATGCGTCAGCGGGTGACGCTGACGCTCCGGATCAGGATGCGAAGGCCGCCCGGGCTTCCGGCAGGGCCCATATGCGGGCAATCGCGGCACTTCCGGCCTCGGTGATTGCCGCCTCGTCGGCAAGCCTGTAGGCGCCGTTCTCAACCAGAACCCGGCCATCGACGATAACACCGTCGACGTTGGCCCTGTTGGCGAGTGCCACAAGCGCCTTCATGGGATCGAACAGCGGCTGCAGATGAGGATGGGTCATGTCGACCACCGTCAGATCGGCGGTGGCGCCAGGGCGGATTTCCCCAAGATCCGGCCGCCTGATGGCGGCGGCAGCCTGAGCCGTCACGGCATCGATCATCGTCTGCGAGGATGCGACGGTCGCATCGCCAAAGGCGATCTTGGAAATCATTGCTGCCGCATTGATCTCTCCGAGCAGGTCCATGTTGTAACCATCTGTGCCGACCACGGTCCGAATGCCTTTTTCGGCGAAACGGGAGAAAGCGGCCGTCTTGCCAGTGCGCGCGAAGACGCGCGGGCAGTTGAGAACCGTCATGTCGCGTTTTGCCATCAGGTCGAGGTCGGTATCGGAGCAGGCAATGCAATGCGCTGCCAGGAGATCCGGTCCGAGCAGGCCAAGCCAGTCGAGATATTCCGCAGGGGTGCGCCCGTCGTAACGCTGGCCGATCACTTCGACTTCACGCACGCTCTGGGCAAGATGTGTGGTCACCTGGACGCCGAGTTCGCGGGCACGTGCGTGAGCTGCCCGCAGCAGGTCGGGATCGCAAGTATCGGTGGCATGCGGGCTCATCGTGACCTGGATACGCCCGCCGTCCAGTCCATGCCATTTGCCGTGGATGTCGTTCCAGGTGGCAAGATCTCGCTCGGAATCGCTGCCTGACGCGTCAGCAACATCATATTGCACGACGCCCTTTGCATCAGCCTTCGGATTGGCGCTGGAAAACAGATAAGGAGCACCATAGAAACGCAGTCCCATTTCGTGCGCCGCATCGAACATTTCGGGTATCCCGTTGCGGAACGGTTCCATCACCGTCGTCGCACCACCCTTGAGAAGCTGCAGGATGCCGAGGCGCCCGATCGCCATGCGCTCCTCGGGCGTCAGGATGTCGATGCCGCTTTTCGTCAGAGGCAGAAGCACGCTGTAGACGACGCTCTGGCTGTTCTTGCGACCGCCACCATCCTCCGTATGGGTACGGGCGACAGCTTCGGAGAAGCAGTGATTGTGCAGGTTCAACAGCCCCGGAAGAATGAACCGTCCGGGACGGTCGAGCACATGATCGGCATTCGCCGGCCGAGATGCGGAAACGGCAGCGATCCGGTCTCCTTCGATCACCACCCACTGATCGCGTTTGACAACCGGCAAGCCTTCTTCGCGAACGAGAACGTAGCTGCCATAAACGGCTGTGGTTCCGGTTGCCTTCTGCGGCACTTGTGGCATGTCTCTACTCCATTAATCGTGAAAACGCCCCGTCCTCAAGCCTCTCGGCACGCAGTTTCGGCGCGCCCGCAAGGCGCATCGACGCGATGTTTTCATCGATGGCCTCTGTCGCTTCGGGCGACGAGTTCGGATTGATGATCACTATCTGCATGACTTTTTATTCAAGGAGAGGAAGCCGACAAAGCAATTGGCGCTGGACTTGCAGGATCACAAAATCCGGAGCACCTGATTGCCATAGCTTAGCCGAGAGGTGCTCATGACGGCAGTCGAGACGACTATTATAAAAACCGTCCTGCTATTCGAGGTGATTATAGGAGGATGAATTCCCATACGGCATACTATTTGCATATTGAATGGAATAGCATGGATATATCGAGCGAAATTATATGAACCTGCGTCAACTGGAACTGCTTCGGGCGGTCATTCGCAACGAAACGACGATAGGCGCGGGGCGTGAGCTAGGGCTCTCGCAGCCAGCGGTCAGCAATGCAATCAAGCATCTGGAAACGCAACTCGGCTTTCCCCTGTTCGAGCGGATCAACAACCGCCTGTTTCCGACCATGGAAGCCCGTTCGCTGTATGAAGACTCCGAGCCGATCTTCTCGTTGCACGCCGCGCTTGAATTGCGGGTGCAGGACTTTCGGGAACACAAGGCCGGCCATGTACGGATCATTGCAACCCCACCCATGGGTTACAGCATCATCCCCAAGGCGCTGTCAGCGTTCCGACGCGATATGCCCAATGTGAAGGTATCTTTCGATGTACGGCGATTGGAGCATGTGCTGGACAGCGTCGACGCCGGCATTGCAGAGCTCGGTTTTGTCATGGCGCTGGGCGAGCATCAGCCGATGCTTGATACCGAACGGCTCTACTCCGGTAGCATGGTTTGCGTCATGCCGCTCGGACATCCACTTGCGGATAAAACCGTCATCATGCCGGAGGATTTGGCACAGCACACGTTCATTGCGCTCGACCGCCACACGCGCATGGGAAATCTTGTTCGTACAATTTTCGACAAGGCAAACGTGCCATACCAATTCTCGATCGAGGTTCGTTATTGCCACGCAGCCTGCATATTGGCCAGTAATGGCGTGGGGGTTGCGATCGTCGATCCTTTGTCGCCGCTCTGTGTACAACAGGATGCGATCGTGGTGCGCCCGCTCAGCACCTCCTGCGAGGTCAGTGCATCGGCCGTCCAATCAGGGAAAAGACCGTTATCGCGTGTTGCAAAAGCCTTCCTTCGAAGCGTTAGGGTCGCGATGGCACAACACGCCACACTGAATACGCAGGCTTGAGCCTTCTATTCGCGGGGTTGCAATCCCTGAGTACTTCTGGCCCTGACTATAATAAATAGGGCAGGATTATTCGGCGCGCGAATAGACATCTTTGCCAACCACCCTGTTTTCATCGCGTCAGCCCGATCTATTCCAAATGCGACTAGATTCTACGAAATTAATTCGTTGGGCTGAAAAAATTCTCATTCGCATTCTTTCCGCGCATACCAGTCCGGCAACGCTAGCGGCCGGATACTCTGTGACAAAGAAAAAATGGGAACAGATATGAAAAGTGCAAAATCAGTATTCGCCCCGGCCGTTTTTCTCGCCGCGACACTCCTTACCCCATACACCTCGAATGCCTCGGAACTTGTCGTGCCGCCAGCACTGAAGGAAAAAGGCAACATAATTGTAGCGATCGAATCGACCTATCCGCCGATGGCCTATCGGAACCCGAAGACCAATGAACGACTTGGCTTCAATGTCGACCTGGTCACCGCAATGGCCCAAAAAATGGGTATTGAGGTCAAATGGGAAGAACTGAGTTTCGAACAGTTGGCGACCGCCTTGGAAGTTGGGCGCGTCGATCTTGTGGGAACTGCGATCAGCGATCTTCCGAGCCGCCGCGAGAAAATGACATTCGTGGATTATCTGCGCACCGGGGCACAGCCCTTCACGACTGTTGCGAATGCGCAAAAGTTGAAGACCGGTGCCGACCTCTGCGGATTGACCGTGGGAGCGCCCAGTTCAACGAATTATTTCCCTGCTACAAAAGCATGGAATGAAAAGAATTGCGTCGGCACCGGCAAGGCGGCCATGACCGTGAACGGCACGCAAGGCGCCACTGCGGCGCGCCTGGATCTCAAGCAGGGTCGTCTCGATGCCGCCGTGCTTGGCCCGGAATATGTAAGCCACCTAATGCGAGACGAGCCTGACACCTATGTTCTCGTCGGCGACCCGCTGATCGAGACGCTTTTCGGTCTTGCCGTTAGCAAAAAAGACCCGGCCATGCGTGACGCTGTGGCGGGAGCGGTCACCTCCCTCATCAAGGACGGTACCTATATGTCCCTGCTCAAGAAGTACGGCCTGGAAAGACAAGCAATGGCCGAGGTGAAAATCGACGCAGGCCAGTAATAGCCGCCGAAAGGCAAGCCTTCTTTCCCTTCGGCCGTCATCATGGCCGAAGGGATATCTTTAAGGAATTCAAGCAGGTCAATGACAGACACGATTACCATCGATTTTTCGGAAATAGAGCCGCGCGACAAATACAAGATTATGATCGGCACGATCGTACCCAGGCCAATCGCCTGGGTGACGACGGTCGATGCCGGTGGCCGGCCCAATGCAGCCCCTTACAGCTTTTTCGGTTGCCTCAGTTCCGATCCGCCGATCATCGGCCTAGGCATCGAATACCGAGCCGATGGCCGTTCAAAGGACACCGCTCGCAACATTCGCGATGTCGGCGTTTTTACGGTGAACATAGTCTCCCATTCGCTCGCCGATGCAATGAACACCACTGCTTTCCCGTTTGACGAACATGTCAACGAAGTCGAAATGGCGGGATTGACCCTTCGTTCGGGCGTCAAGGTAGCGTCTCCAGCAATTGCTGAATCTCCCGCGGCACTGGAATGCAGGCTGCATAGTTTCATCGACTTGGGCAAATCGCGAGAAATTATTCTTGGCGAGATCGTCGCCGCACGACTGCGAAGCGACATCATCAACGAGCGTTTCCACATAGACCCGATGGCACTCGACGCCGTTGGAAGGATGGGAGGTAGCGCCTATTCAACCACGCGAGACTGCTTCGATATCAAGCCGCTCACCGTGTGAAATCTACGTTCCAACCGGGGACACCCTTGGTTGGAACGATGTGGGATTTCATCTGGATGTGTCCGCCCTCGGACGCCGAAATCTTGAAGGCACACGCCAAACATAGGCGTGGGACTGGCAACAATGCTGCTGCGACAAACCAGGAAGTGCGGTCAGCGTCGCTGATCGAGCGCTATTCCTCAAGACGCTTGACGACCAACACCACAAGACTTCGAGAATTCGGCAGGGTTTCTGCACGAGGAAATCGAAATCTGGTGCCGTCCTCTAAGATCCGCTATGGGAAATAATGTAGATTATTTATTCTGGCGGGGAGAAAATATCGATGAAAGACTTGGGCGATCTCCAGATTTTCGCCAAGGTCGCGTCGACGCGCAGCATGTCTGAGACCGGCCGCATTCTCGGCCTTTCTCCTGCCGTCGTCTCCAAGGCGATCAAGCGTCTTGAAACTTCACTGGGGGTACGACTACTCCAGAGAACGACCCGACAGATCGCGGTCACCGAGACGGGGCAAGCATTTTACGAGCGTGTTATCGAAATTCTGGCAAGCGTGCAGGAAGCCGAGAATTTCGTTTCGGGACGTTCCGCAGAAATCGCGGGCGAGTTGAGGGTAAGTGCTCCGACTTCTTTCGGACGCATGCATGTAGCACCGCATCTCAGAGGCTTTATGGAGCTTTATCCGAATGTTTCTGTAGAGCTCGTGTTGTCTGACGCCTTCACGGATATCATCAGTGAAGGCTATGATCTCGCCATCCGCATCTCCGCCCTCAAGGATTCCGGACTGGTCGCGCGAAAACTGGCGGCAACCCGACGGATACTCTGCGCCTCCCCGGAGTATCTCGCGCGGTTTGGCGTTCCCGAGACAATGCGGGAGTTGGCAAATCACACATGTCTGCCGGCGCACAACGGAGAGCCCTGGCGACTGGAGGGGCCGGAAGGATCTCTCACCCATCGTCCCGAGGGCAAGCTGAAGACGAATTCCAGCGAGGTTATCCGTGAAGCGGTGATTTCCGGACTTGGCATAGCGTTGCGCTCCACGTGGGATATCGGCACGGAGCTTTCGACAGGCAGACTGGTACAAGTGCTTCCAGGGTATAAAGGGCCGCAAAACACAACAGTCTCGGCCGTCTACCCCAGCCGCCAGTTCATTCCGCCAAAGGTTCGCGCATTTTCCGAACATCTTCAGCGGATCTACGGACCCGAACCTTATTGGGAAACGACGGGTTCAAAAAAATGATTTTATCCTTTTGGGAACAAGTCATTTTCATTGATGTCTGTTGTAATTACCAATCATTCGCCGCCATCTTTCGCAGAATAGAAACGTTTTAGGGGAGAAACCGTATGGCACGCAAGGAAATCGCCGGTCTTCAGATTGACGAGCAACTCTATCGCTTCCTGGTGGAGGAAGCTCTTCCCGATACGGGCGTCGATACCGATCGCTTTTTCGAGCAGTTCTCGGCGATCGTCCACGAGCTGGCTCCGAAAAACCGCACCCTTCTCGCCAAGCGCGATGCCTTCCAGGCCAAGATCGACGACTGGTGCCGGAAGAACGGTGCGCCGAGCGATATGGCTGTCTACGAGGCCTTTCTGCGTGAGATTGGCTACCTTTTGCCCGAAGGCCCCGATTTCCGTGTTTCGACCGAAAACGTCGATTCGGAAATCGCCACTATCGCCGGCCCTCAGTTGGTCGTGCCGGTGATGAATGCCCGCTACGCCCTGAATGCCGCCAATGCTCGCTGGGGTTCGCTCTATGATGCGCTTTACGGTACCGATGCGATCCCGGAAAATGAGGGCGCCGATAAGGGCAAGGGATACAATCCGGTCCGCGGTGCGAAAGTCATTGCCTGGGTGCGCGATTTTCTTGATCGCTCTGCGCCGCTCTCCGGCGCGAGCTGGAAAGATGTTGCGTCGTTCAAGATCGATACCTCGGCCCTGTTCGTGACGCTCACCGATGGACAGGTAACGGGGCTCACCGATCCGGCTCAATTTGCCGGCTATCTGGGTAATGCTGCGGCGCCGACGCAGATCCTCCTGAAGAAGAACAATCTCCATGTCGAGATCCTGATCGATGCGACGACCGCAATCGGCAAGGATGATCCGGCCCATATCTCGGATGTCTGGGTTGAATCGGCGATTACAACGATCATGGACTGTGAGGATTCGGTCGCAGCCGTCGATGCCGAAGACAAGGTCGTCGTCTACCGGAACTGGCTCGGCCTGATGAAGGGCGATCTGACGGAAGAGGTGTCCAAAGGAAGTAAGACATTCACCCGCAAGCTCAATCCTGATCTCGACTACACGGCACCGGACGGGTCGAGTTTCGAGCTGAGATGCCGATCGCTGATGCTGGTTCGCAACGTCGGCCACCTGATGACCAACCCGGCCATCCTCGATCGCGACGGCGCTGAAGTGCCGGAAGGCATAATGGATGCAATGATCACTGCATTGATCGCCATCCACGATATCGGCCGGACCGGCGGCCCCCAGGGCCGCCGGAAGAATTCACGGCACGGCTCGATGTATGTGGTAAAGCCGAAGATGCATGGGCCGGAAGAAGTCGCCTTCGCCGCCGAAATTTTTTCGCGCGTGGAAGAGGCGCTCGGCCTGCCCAGGAATGCAATCAAGATGGGCATCATGGACGAGGAGCGCCGCACGACGGTCAATCTCAAGGAAGCGATCCGGGCTGCGAAGGATCGTGTCGTTTTCATCAACACCGGGTTCCTCGACCGCACCGGCGACGAGATCCATACCTCGATGGAAGCCGGCCCGATGATCCGCAAGGGTGACATGAAACAGGCTGCATGGATCGCGGCCTATGAGAACTGGAATGTCGATATCGGGCTCGAATGCGGTCTTTCCGGCCATGCCCAGATCGGCAAGGGCATGTGGGCGATGCCCGACCTCATGGCGGCGATGCTGGAACAGAAGATCGGCCACCCGAAGGCGGGCGCCAATACCGCCTGGGTACCGTCACCAACGGCAGCAACGCTACATGCTACCCACTATCACACGGTCGATGTGGCAGCAGTTCAAAAAAGCCTGAAAAGCCGTGCCCGAGCCAAGCTTTCCGACATTCTTTCAGTGCCGGTGGCGCCGCGCCCCAACTGGACGCCGGAGGAAATAAGCCGCGAGCTCGACAACAATGCACAAGGCATTCTCGGTTATGTCGTGCGCTGGATCGACCAGGGCGTCGGCTGCTCCAAGGTGCCGGACATCAATAATGTCGGCCTGATGGAGGACCGCGCGACCCTGCGCATCTCGGCCCAGCACATGGCCAACTGGCTGCACCACAAGGTCGTAACCGAAGAGCAGATCGTCGAGACGATGAAGCGCATGGCAAAGGTGGTCGACGGCCAGAACGCCGGTGATCCGCTCTATAGTCCAATGGCAAAAGACTTTGACGGCTCTATCGCATTCAAGGCGGCACTCGATCTGGTTCTGAAGGGGCGCGAGCAGCCGAACGGTTACACCGAGCCGGTCCTTCACCGTCGCAGACTGGAGCTGAAGGCAAAGGCTAGTTGATCCAGAACCACCTCCAATAAGCAAAAAGCCGCCGGGAATGTCCTCGGCGGCTTTTTCGGTTTCACAATTGTGGCGTCCTTACCGGATCAGACCGTTTCCCTGATCTGGCAAGAAGGATCGCTTGCTGGACGTAACCGCCCCCCTATACGACCTTCTGCCCCACGGACCGCCCTACCCCCTGCGGCACCGGCAGCTTGGCATGAGCGTCTGCTATAGGTGCAAGTCTGGCCAGAATCTCTGCCGGTGCGGCGGAGGACTTTCCGGCCTTGGCGCTCACATGCAGCATCAGTTGTTCGGCGGTCGCAAGTACCTCACCGCTCTGCGCATCATGAATGGTGGTAAAATACCGGATGCGTTTTTCATCGAAGCCGAGCACCTGCAGCCTTGCATAAAGCCCCTGCCCGAGCTTTGCCTCGCCAAGATGCCGGATATGGGTTTCGACCGTGTAATAGCTGTGCCCCCCTTCGACATAGGCGAAGTCGACACCGATCAGCCGCAAAAGCGCATCGGACGTGTCGCCGAAAACCTGCAGATAACGGTGTTCGGTCATGTGACCATTATAATCCACCCATGCAGCGCTTACCCTTGTATCGACCAGCCGCAGCGGCTGCGAAATGTCCGGCGCATCCTTCCTGCCGCCACCCTTTGCCCAGAGAAGCTTTTCGAAATCGGCCAGCACCTTCCCGGAACCCCAACCCTTTCCGCCATCTCCCGCCTTGAGAGCCTGCATGATGCCGACAAGGTTCTCGTCGCGGATACGCTCAAGCTCGCGTATGCCACGGGCACCGGACTGGGCGTCCGATTGCGCGGCGATCTTGTCGACCAGCGCATCATCGAGATCGACCACATCCGTCAGCTTCGTCCACGGCCATGAAAGGCAGGGGCCGAACTGCGCGAGAAAATGGCGCATGCCCGCCTCGCCGCCTGCAATCCGATAGGTTTCGAACAGGCCCATCTGAGCCCAGCGCATGCCGAAGGAATAGCGGATCACGTCATCGAGCGTCTCGGTATCGCAGATGTCGTCATGGATCAGCCACAGCCCCTCGCGCCAAATGGCTTCCAGCAGCCGGTCGCCAACAAAGGCCTCTATCTCCTTTTTCAGGATGACGCCCTTCATCCCGATCGGCGCCAGCCTGTCTCTGGCACGCTCCAGTGTCTCGGCTGAAGTCCGCTCCCCACCCACAAGTTCGGCCAGCGGCAGAAGATAGACCGGATTATAAGGATGGGCGACGAACATCCGGTCGGGATGCTGCATGTCACGTTGCAGCTCGGTCGGCATGATGCCCGAGGTCGACGAACCGATCAGCGCTTCCGGATCGGCATATCTGTCGATCTCGGTAATCACGTTACGCTTGAGGTCGATGCGCTCGGGTACGCTTTCCTGTATCCAGTCAGCCCCTGCGACAGCCTCTTCCACGCTCCCGCAGAAGGTCAGCCTTCCCTTTGGCGGCAGCGGCGCCATGGTCAGCATGGCATAAGCGCGCTCGGCATTCGCCAGTACCTCGCCGACGATACGTTTGGCTTCCGGATGCGGATCGTACATCGACACGTCTATCCCGCCGAGCAGAAAACGGGCGGCCCACGCTCCGCCGATCACCCCACCACCGATACAGGCTGCCTTCTGGATGCTCGTCATGATTTTACTCCCCGTGTTCCGTCGTGTTGCCCCTCATCCGCCTACCGGCACCTTCTCCCCGTCTTGACGGGGAGAAGGACGCTAGCTGCAACCTCTCCGTCCCTCGCCGTTGTCGAGCGGGGCACGTCCCCTCTCCCCGTTTGCGGGGAGAGGGGGAGCGCAGCAGGCTGCGCTCTGGGTGAGGGGCTGCTCTCTTCTGTGTCCTACCGCTTCACCAGCTTCAGTTTGTCCCGCACCGCATCCGGCCCGATGATCTTCGCACCCATGCCCTCGATCACCCCGACGGCCTTCTCCACCAGTTGCGCATTGGTGGCGAGCTGCCCCTTGCCGGCGTAGAGATTGTCCTCCAGCCCAACCCGGACGTTGCCGCCGGCCAGAACCGCAGCCGCCGGATAGGCGAGCGCATTGCGGCCGATCGAGAAAGCCGAGAAGGTCCAGCTCTTCGGCACGTTATTGACCATTGCCATGAATGTGTTGAGATCGTCCGGCGCGCCCCAGGGAATGCCCATGCAGAGCTGGATCAGCACCGGGTCCTCGATCAGCCCCTCCTCCACCAGTTGCTTGGCGAACCACAGGTGACCGGTATCGAAGGCTTCGATCTCGGGGCGCACGCCGAGCGCCGTCATCTGCCGCGCCATTTCGCGCAGCATCGAGGGCGTGTTGGTCATCACATAGTCGCCAAGCGAGAAGTTCATTGTGCCGCAATCAAGCGTGCAGATTTCCGGCAGGCACTCGGCCACATGCGCAACACGCTCGGTCGCACCCGCCATATCGGTGCCATCGGGATTATAGGGGAACGGTGCCTCGACATTGCCGAAGACCAGATCGCCACCCATGCCAGCCGTCAGGTTCAACACGACATCCACATCAGCAGACCGGATGCGATCGGAGACTTCCCTGTAGAGTTCAAGGTTGCGCGCCGCTGCCCCGGTCTGAGGGTTTCGAACATGGCAGTGCACCACCGCCGCCCCTGCCCTGGCGGCATCGATAGCCGAGTCCGCAATCTGTTTCGGGGTGATCGGAACGTGGCCGGATTTTCCAGTGGTATCGCCGGCACCGGTCACGGCACAGGTAATGAAGACCTCGCGGTTCATCTCGAGCGGCATTGCTCCCTCCTTTTCGCTGCCGCCATTACGAGCGAGGGAAAAGGAAAATGCTTTCCACTATCGGCACTGCTCTATACATTTTCGGAATGCAGCGAAGGGAAGCGCATGGATGATAACCAGCATATCGACATTCTCCTCTTGCCTGAAACCAACCTCATTCTGCTATCCTCGGTCATCGAGCCCTTACGCGCCGCAAACCGTATCGCCGGGCGAAATCTCTACCGCTGGACGATCTACTCTCCTGACGGCCGATCGGTCGAGACAACATCCGGCATCCCCGCCCCTGTCTCAGGCGCATTCCGCCCCGGCCGCGAAACCGATCCGCTTTTTGTTCTGGCCAGTTACAACTGGAAAAGCGCGGCAACCCGCGAACTGAAATTTCTCCTTTCGCGAACCGCCCGCCACCGGACATTGATCGCCGGCATAGAGAGCGGCGCTTTCATCCTCGCCGAAGCCGGTCTGCTTGATGGTTTCTCGGCGACCAGCCATTGGGAGGATTTCGACGATTTCTCCCGCGCCTATCCGCAGGTCACCATGGTCCGCGAGCGGTTCGTCATCGACGCCAAGCGTATCACCACCGGTGGTCCGCTCCCAACGCTCGACCTCATGCTGGAACTGATCCGCCGCACCAATGGCTATTCGCTGGCGCTCGAGATATCGAGGCTGTTCATTTACGAACAGGAGCGCCGCGAAAGAGATTCTGCCGGTTATCCGCTTATCAGCAGCACGGAAAAGATCGACCCGCGCGTACAGGCTGCAGTAAAGCTCATGGAGACTACGGTCGAGGCACCACTCTCTCTCTCAAAACTCGCCAGACGGTCGGGCGTCAGTATCCGCCACCTTCAGGATCTCTTTCACCAGACGATGGGCGCAGCGCCTCATACCCACTATCTCGCACTTCGCCTCAACGCCGCTCGTCGAAAGGTGATCGAGACCAGAGCGAGCTTTGCCGATATTGCCGCCGAGACCGGTTTCAACTCCGCTTCGGCGTTTTCGCGCAGCTATCGTGCCAGTTACGCCGAAAGCCCCAGCGAGACACGCCGCCGATTGAAACCTGCGATCGGACGCTGAGAGCGAAGCCCACAACCAAGCTCTTCTTCAGCCCGAAAGATGAAGCCACAGCGACTTGCCCGTTAACGGATCATGAAAACCCTTAGGCATAACCTGATATGGGACGGATGGCGTCGAAATCACGTTGTTTTGGTGGAAATCCGGGCCAGTTAACATCTTGAAAAATCGCGACAAGCTACGCGATACGAAACCTAATCAAGCATTTAGTTTCGCTACTGGATAGTTAACCATATCTGGCTGAAGGCTCGGAGCAGGCATATCCTGTTGATTCGTATTATAGGCCTAAGAGCATCGTCTGAAAACATGGGATCCCGGTTATCAAGAGCCTTGTTTTCCGGCGCATGTGGAAGACGTTGACAGCTGTCAACAGCCCTCCCGGGAGACCGATCTGCGCGGCTTCGGCACAAATCGGAGAGCTGCCCCTCCCCTATTGCCGGGACGCAACGCGCGATCTCGCGAAAGACTGTGACGCATCGGACCGAAGACCGATATCCAGTGCGCGCCAACCCCGGAGCCGCGAAGTCGCTCGGTGTTGACAGCTGTCAACAGCCCCAGCCCGCAACTTGGCTCTCCACGTGCATTCCGGCCGGAGCAAGGCTCAAGTGCTGGTGAGCCAATCCGCCCTGTAAGCAGAAAGGCCCGTGCAATCGATTACAACGGCGGGAACGCCGCGGCGGTCAGCCGGTTTTATGCCTGCCAACAAAGCCGCCCCCTGGCTCGTACCAGTCGAGCCAGGAACTGCAATCACCTCCCTGCCCGTCAGGCTGGAGAGCAGACTAAGATAGAGTGCGTTGAGAGCAAACGGTCCTTCAACGAGGATAGGCCCCCTGCCGCCCGCCAGCTCAAGGCAGGTCTCCGTCATCAGCGCAAAATAGAGACAGGCTGCAGCCCAGCGCTCATCGGTAGACGCGCTCTCCCCATTCATCCATTCTCGCACGCGCCCCGGGAACGGCCCGGATCCGGCAACGATATTCGGCAACAGCATCAGGCGTTTCTCGATGACGTCAGGCAATGCGGCCCTAGCCCGATCCTGATCCAGAATGCCCAGCTCGCTTGTCAGAATCTCGAACTCCCGGCCACCCATGAAACGGGCCGAGGGGACGACACGTCCGTATGCATCGACATTCGCCAATGCGTCGCGCATCATATCCAGCCGGTCGACATCGCCGCCCACGGCGAAATTGATGACCCATGTACCCGTCGAAACCACAGCGAATGGCGCGTCCCTTTCCGTAAGATACGGCAAAAGCGAAGCGTTGGAATCGTGAATGCCGCAAAACACCGGAACAGGTTCGGGCAGGGAAATTCCCGAAACAATATCAGCGCGGACCATACCGACCTGATCAAAGGCTGAATGCACCGGAGCCATCAGGTTGCGAATATCCAACACATCGACGAGCGAGGAAAAACGCCCCTCATGAGGTCTCCAGAGATCCGTATGGCAACCGAGCGACGTTACCTCGTTGGCAGCAGCACCGGTCAGCCTGTAGGCCCAATATTGCGGATAGGTAAGGATTGACCGGACGCGCGAAAACGCCTCGGGAAAGGCCGATTTCTGATAATGGATCTGGGCACCCAGATTAAGTCCACCGGACAGACGCGGCGAAAAGGTCTCGGCAAAATTCGGACGGATCTCGTAATAAGCGAGCTGAATGTCTTGCGGATACTGATACTCGTAGTCGAGGACCGGCAAGGCCAATTGCCCGTCCGCATCGATCAACGCAGCCGCAGCGCCGTGCGTCGTGATCGAAATCGCATCAAAGCCTGGCGCCTTGGCGAATTCTGCAAGGGCTTCAAGCAGAAACGACCACAGCGCCTCGACATCGTAATGAGGGTAGGGCGGGCCTGAGAGAACCCGGTTGGGCATGCGCCGCATCTCGATTTCCGCACCGCTGGCGGCATCAAAAATCACGACCTTCGCATTCGTCTTGCCGATATCGAGAACGGCGATCCTTTCGAACTTGCTCATTGCAGATGAAACACCGTGGTGAGATCGCTCTGCACCGGCGAATTATCCGGATTGGTCTCCATGATATCCGCCATATGCGCCCACCAGCGCTTCATCACCGGATGCTCCGGCAGGCTCGCCATCGAGTGATCGACCGGCCGCGACAGCACGCCGAACAGCGCGTTTGTCTCGCGGTCGAGATGGATGGAATAATCGCGCACGCCCGCTTCATGCAGAAGCGCACTCAGCTCCGGCCAGATCTCGTCGTGGCGCTTGCGATACTCGGCCTCCATGCCGGGGTTCAGTTTCATCTTGAATGCGTATTTCTCTAAAATCATTTTGTACTCATGAACTTGATGCGGCGCACCACGATGGGAAGCGCAATGGTGATGATCAGAAGAAGGCCGACAAAGATCGACATGACGATGCCCGGCACGTTCAAAAGGCCAAGCCCGAAGGTAACCAGCCCCATGACGAAGGCCGCAATGACGACACCGGCAATCGTGCCGGCACCGCCAAGAATGGAGACACCGCCGAGCACGACCATTGTGACGATCTCCAGTTCCCACCCTTGAGCGATCGAGGGGCGGGTGGAACCGAGGCGCGAGGTGAGGCAGACGGCAGCGATGCCGGACATCAGCCCGGTTAGCAGAAAAAGCTTGAACTTGATCCGCTCGACCGGAATGCCGGAGAAGCGCGCAGCAAATTCGTTATTGCCGATGACGAAGATCTGCCGGCCGAAATTGGTCGCATGCAGTACGATGCCGAAGATGATGGCCAGCACGATGAACAGCACGAATTCGAACGAGAAGACCCAGACGACATAACCCTGCCCGAAGTAGGCGAAATCCGCCGGATATTTGCCATAAGCCTGGTCGCCAAGCGTGATGTAGGAAATACCACGAAACAGGCTCATCGTGCCGATGGTGACGACGATCGAGGGCAGTTTCAGCACGGACACCAGCGTACCGTTGATTGCCCCGCAGACCAACCCGACGCTGATGCCGACCGCGACCAGACCCGGCGCGCCGATCCCCATCTGGGCCGCAGCCCCCATGGCGGTGGATGCAAGCGCGATGATCGCGGCGACCGAAAGATCGATCTCACCGACAATGATCAGCATCGCCATGGCAAAGGCGATCATTGCCTTTTCGGTGAAATTGAAGGTCGCGTCGGAAAGGTTCCAGGCATTGAGGAAGTAGGGAGAGGCGAGCGAGTTGGCGATGAAGATCGCAACTGCCACGCCGAAAAGCAGCACTTCCCAGCTACCGAGCAGGCGGCTCATCGGCGTACCCAGCCGATCGGGGATGGCGGAACGGGTCCTGGTTTCAGCCCCTGTGTCGCGGGTGTCGCTCATGCGGAAACCTCCTTGGCGCCACGATCGCGCAGAATGATACGCCCGGCCTTGCGCTCGGCGCGGGCATTGAAGACGACGGCCGCGACGATGACGATGCCGGAAATTGCCATCTGCGCGAAGGGCGAGATGCCGATAACCGGAAGCGCATTCTTGATGACGCCGAGGAACAGCGCGCCGAGCACGGCACCGGCGACCGTACCGATCCCGCCGGCAATCGAGATACCGCCGATGACGCAGGCAGCCACCGTATCAAGCTCGAAGCCTGCCGCGACATCGACATAGGCGACGGCATAACGCGACACCCAGAGGTAGCCGGCAAGACCTGCCAGCGCGCCCGAAAGTGTGAAGGCGAAAAACCGCGTCCGGCCGATATCGATACCGGCATAGACCGCCGCCGTCGGATTGCCGCCGGAAGCATAGGTCGCGCGTCCGAACTGAGTTCGCGTCAACACGACCCACATCATCAGCACGATGGCGATCGCCATCCACGACAGGAGCGGCATGCCCAGAAAGGGCAGGCGAGGGAAGTTGAGGAAGCCGGGCGTCATCTGGTGCGAATTGACCCAGGCTCCACCGGAAAGCACGAAGGCCATGCCGCGATAGATGGTCAGCGTGCCGAGCGTTACGACGATCGGCGGGATCCGCAGCCACCAGACCAGCATGCCGTTGATGGCGCCGAGCGCCGCACCGATGCCGACAGCCAGGATGACCAGCAGCGCCAGCGGCATGCCGGGATAGGCCGCATCCATCATCGCCACCGCCATGCCGGTAAAGGCCAGGTTGGCGGCGACCGAAAGATCTATCGACTTGGTCAGGATCACCGTCATCTGGCCGAGCGCCAGAATGATCAGGATCGACGTATCGTTGAAGATATTGGCGAGGTTGCCGGGCGTGGCAAAACCGGGCGCACGGGTGGCAAAACCCGCCACCATGATGGCGATAATGCCGACCAGAAGCAGCTCGCGGTGTTTCAGCAGTTTTTTCATTTGCGCTTCCTCACGCATTGCCGGTTGCGGCGCGCACCAGCGTTTCGGCGCTGAGCTCGGAACGATCAAAGACACCCGCCGACAGGCCTTCGCGCATCACCAGCACCCGGTCCGACACGCCGAGAATTTCCGGCAATTCGGAAGAGACCATGATGATCGACAGGCCTTCGGCCGCCAGTTCGCTGATGAAACCATGCACGGCCGCCTTCGAGCCAATATCGATGCCCTTGGTCGGCTCGTCGAGAATGATGACCTTCGGCAGCGTCGCCAGCCATTTGCCGATCACCACCTTCTGCTGGTTGCCGCCCGAAAGCGTACCAACAGGTACGGAAAGAGCCGCCGCGCGCAGATCCAGCCGCTCGGCATATTTGCGCGCCAGCGCCAGTTCGTTCGCAGCCTTCAGGAAACCTGATCGCGAAGTACGCGCCAATGACGGCAGCGACATGTTCTGGAAGATCGGCATGGGCAGCGCCAGCCCGTGGCGACCGCGCTCTTCCGGCACATAAACAATACCCGCCGCAATCGCGTCACGCGGAGAACGAATCTCAAGCGTCTCGCCCTCCAGCACAAGCCGGCCCGAAGACGGCCGTGTCACGCCGAACAGCGACTGGCAGATTTCCGAACGTCCGGCACCGACCAACCCATAAACACCGAGAATTTCGCCGCGCTTCAAGTCGAAGGAAATGTCGCGATATTCCGTCGGGTGGCAATAATTCTCGACCGATAGCACGGTCTTACCGATCGCCACCTCGACCTTGGGAAATATGTTGGAGACATCGCGGCCCACCATCATCCGCACGATCGTATCCTGCGGGGTTTCCGCCAGCCGCCCATGACCCACAGCCCGGCCATCGCGAAACACCACGAAATTCTCGGCGATCTCGTAGACCTCGTCGAACTTGTGGCTGATGAACAGGATCGCCTTGCCCTGTCTTTTTAGGCCTTCGACGATGCGAAACAGATCGTCGATCTCCTTGCGGGAGAGGGCGGCCGTCGGCTCGTCCATTATGACGATCTGAGCCTCGACCGAAAGTGCGCGAGCGATGGCTACGAGATGCCGCTGCGCAATCGAAAGATCTTTTAGCCGGATGGTCGGATCGATCTCGCTTTCCAGCACATGCAGCAATTCACCGGCGCGCGCATTCATGGTCTTCCAGTCGATCAGACCGAAGCGCGTGCGTGGCGCATGCCCAAGAAAAATGTTCTCAGCCACCGACAGTTCATCAAACAGCACGGTTTCCTGATGGATCGCCGTCACACCGGCATCAACAGCATCCTGCGCGCCGGCAAAGCTGACCGGCTGGCCGTCGATAAAAATCTCGCCTTCGCTGGGCACGTAGATCCCGGTAAGGATCTTCACCAGTGTCGACTTGCCGGCGCCATTTTCGCCGATCAGGGCGGTCACTTCACCGGGATGAAGCGAGATATTGACGCCATCCAACGCCTTAACACCCGGAAAAATCTGGGAAATTCCACGCATTTCCAGGATGGTCGCTCGCTCGGAGCCTCTCGAATCCTGAATAGGCGCCATCTCCATGCCCGTCCGTTCAACTGCGGTCATCATCATATCTGCCAATTGGAAGTCATCGCTGGTCCGGCGCCAAAAACCTGGCGGCGCCGGACCTTGAAGTCCCGGGAGGGATCAGAAAATCTTCGAGAACTCGTCGATATTCTTGGCGTCGTAGATGAACGGATCGGCCATCGCGGCCTCGCCATTGTCGCCGATCTTGATCTTGCCCATGCGGCCGGCAGGAATTTCCGAGCCCGGCTTGCCGTCGGCATCACCCTTCACCAGGTGATAGGAGATCTGGGTGGCGGAATATCCGAGATCGATCGGGTTCCAGATGGCGAATTCCTTGGTCGCACCGGACTTGATGGCGCCCGCCATTTCCGACGGAAGACCAAGACCCGTGACATAGACCTGACCGATCTTGCCGGCATCCTTGACCGCCTGCGACGCTGCCAGCACGCCGACCGTGGTCGGTGCAACGATAACCTTGACGTTCGGCTGCGAAGTCAGGAGACCCTGGGCTTCACGATAGGACTTGTCGGCAAGGTCATCGCCATAAACCGTGGTGGCAAGGTTCAGACCGGGGAAATCCTTCAGCTGCTTCTTCATCTCGCCGATCCAGATATTCTGGTTGGTCGAGGTGGTGGTGGCAGACAGGATGGCGAAATCACCCTTGCCGCCTTCCAGATGGCTGGCTGCAAGCTGCAGGCACATCTTGCCGATCAGCTCGCTCGAAGACGGGTTGAGCTGCAGGATACGGCCTTCCGGTGCCACGCCGCTATCCCAGGAGATAACCTTGATGCCACGCTGCGCCGCCTTCTTCAGCGCCGGCACAACCGCATCCGGGTCGTTGGCGGAAATGGCGATTGCATCGACACCCTGGGCGATCAGCGAGTTGATGACTTCGATCTGGCCTTCCGCCGTCGTCGAGGTCGGGCCTGTATAGATGATCTCGACGCCGCCGAGTTCCTTCGCCGCTTCCTGTGCGCCCTTGTTGGCGGCTTCAAAGAAGCCGTTGCCGAGCGATTTCACCACAAGTGCGATCTTCATGTCGGCAGCATTCGCCGCAGACGACATCATGGCAACGGCCAGTGCCGCGCCAAGAGCCAGCTTCTTCGCCAGTTGTTTCGAAAGTTTCATGCCAATTCTCCTCCCAAAGATTGAACTTATGTCCATTTCCTCCCGTCGACGCCTTATGCGACCGACGGGGTATCTTCCTCACCCTTATGTGCAGCACCTGCCATACCGGCGATAATCAGCTTCACGCCGGCATCCTCCACCATGCGTTTCGCATCCTCCGAGACGCCGTCATCGGTGATGATGGTCGTCACGCGCTCCAGCGGACACAGGATCATGCTCGACCGCCGCTGGAATTTCGATGAATCGACCATAACCACCAGTTCTTCGGCCTGGCTCATCAATTTCTGCTCACTCTGGATCACCAGTGCATCCGGCTCCATGATCCCGAGAGGGCCGATCCCTTGCGCCCCGATAAACATGCGGCGAGCGTAGAAATTGCGAATTGCGTCATTGTCGAAAGGTGACAGGATCAGGCTCTGCTCACGATAGATCGTGCCGCCCGGTACAGTCACATTGTTCTTGGAATGCTTGACCAGATGCTCCGCGATCGCAAAGGAATTCGTCATCACCTGCATGCGGCGCGCGGCCATATAATGCACCATCTGGAACGTTGTCGTTCCACCATTGATGATGATCGATTCACCCTCGTCGCACAGATCGACCGCCTGGCGCGCAATTGAGCGTTTCTTATCGATATTGACCGATTCCGACACGCGGAATGAGCGTGCGGCCAGCTGGCCGATCTGCGGCGGATGCACCGCCTCCGCTCCGCCCCGCACCCGGCGAAGCTTGCCCTGCACGTGCAAAGACGCGATATCCCGGCGGATGGTTGCCTCGGACGCATCCGTCAGGTCAGCAATATCCTGCACCGTGATCACAGGCTTTTCCTGGATCGCGCTCAAGATTATGCGATGTCGTTCGCGTTCGTGCATGGTCTCCTCCTGAGGCCAACTATTATCAGTTTCTTAAAGTTGTCAATCACAAACGATCAAGATTGATTTTACCGCAACGCAACATGATCGAACTTGATCAATTGCGATTGACAAGCGACCAAACATCGCGCGATATCCTGTCGCACAAACGGCGCAGGAGGACCAGCGTCGTCACAAAATACCGTCAGGGAGGACGACATGTCGGGCCAAATCCGCCTTCTCGATAACCGCTGGGATGATGCTTATGCTGTCAAGCTCGATGAGCCGGGCAAGCTGCTTTATCGCTCAAATCTTCTGGGCAGCGACAAGCGCATCACCAATTACGGCGGCGGCAACACGTCCGCCAAGGTCATGGAAACCGATCCGCTGACCGGCGGGCAGGTCAAGGTCATGTGGGTCAAGGGTTCCGGCGGCGATGTCGGCACCATCAAGCTCGACGGCTTCTCCACCCTTTATATGGACAAGCTGGAAGCACTCAAAGGCATCTACAAGGGCGTGGAAGACGAAGACCGCATGGTCGGTTTCCTGCCGCATTGCACCTTCAACCTCAATCCGCGCGCCGCTTCCATCGATACGCCGCTGCACGGTTTCGTTCCTTTCACCCATGTCGACCACATGCACCCGGATGCGATCATCGCCATTGCCGCCTCGAAGAATTCGAAGGAACTCACCCAGAAGATTTTCGGCAGCGATATCGGCTGGCTCCCCTGGCGCCGTCCCGGTTTCCAGCTCGGGCTGGATCTCGAAGCCTTCGTCAAGGCCAACCCGACCGCCAAGGGCGTGGTTCTGGAAAGCCACGGCCTGTTCACCTGGGCCGACGATGCCAAGGATTGCTACCTGCTGACGCTCGAGATCATCAACAAGGCGATCGAGTGGTTTGCAAAGGAAACCGAGGGCAAGACGATCTTCGGCGGAGCAGCTACAAAGAGCCTCGGTTCTGAAGAACGCCGCGCCATCGCGGCAAAGCTTATGCCGGAAATTCGCGGCCGTATCGGCAATTCGGAGCGCAAGCTCGGTCATTTCGATGATCAGGATGCCGTGCTCGAATTCGTCAATTCGAAAAACCTCGCGCCGCTGGGCAGCCTCGGCACCTCCTGCCCTGACCACTTCCTGCGCACCAAAATCCGCCCGCTGATCGTCGATTTCGATCCTTCCAAACCGGATGCGGATGCCGTGATCGCCGGTCTGGACAAGGCTCTGGAAGATTACCGCGCCGACTACACCCGTTATTACGAGAGCTGCAAACACGATAACTCACCGAAGATGCGTGACCCCAACCCGGTCATCTTCCTGGTTCCGGGCGTCGGCATGCTTTCCTTTGCTAAGGACAAGGCGACCGCCCGCATCGCCGGCGAGTTTTATGTCAACGCAATCAATGTCATGCGCGGCGCGTCGTCCGTTTCCGAATATCAGGGCCTGCCGGAGCAGGAAGCCTTCGATATCGAATACTGGCTGCTGGAAGAAGCAAAGCTGCAGCGTATGCCGAAGCCGAAAAGCCTGGCAGGGCAGGTGGCTTTCGTCACCGGCGGTGCTGGCGGCATCGGTCGCGCCACCGCAACCCGCCTGATCGGCGAGGGCGCCTGCGTGGTTCTGGCGGATATCGACCAGAACGCACTTACCGAAACGGAAGCCGACTTCGCCAAGCGTTTCGGTGCCGATGCCGTGCGTGGCGTAAAGCTCGATGTTACCAATGAAAATGCGGTCGCGAATGCTTTCATCGAAGCATCCGTCGAATTCGGCGGCGTCGATATCCTCGTTTCCAATGCCGGCATTGCATCTTCGGCACCGGTCGAAGACACCACGCTTGCGATGTGGAACAAGAATATCGATATTCTCGCCACCGGTTATTTCCTCGTCTCCCGCGAGGCTTTCCGTCTCTTCCGACGCCAGAAGCTCGGCGGCAATGTCGTCTTCGTCGCCTCCAAGAACGGCCTTGCCTCGTCGCCCAACGCGTCTGCCTATTGCACCGCCAAGGCTGCCGAAATCCATCTCGCCCGTTGCCTGGCGCTCGAAGGGGCCGATGCCGGCATCCGCGTCAACACGGTCAATCCGGATGCCGTCCTTCGCGGCTCGAAGATCTGGAGCGGCGAGTGGCGTGAACAGCGTGCATCGTCTTCCAAGATCGACGTGACTGAGCTGGAGGAACATTACCGCAAGCGTTCGATGCTGAAACTCAACGTCTTCCCGGAAGACATTGCCGAGGCGATCTACTTCCTCGCCTCGGACCTCTCGGCCAAATCGACCGGCAACATCATCAATGTCGATGCCGGCAACGCCCAGAGCTTTACGCGCTAAAGGACATCTGCCTGCCATCGGGAAATCCTATCCCGGTGGCGGGTTTGCGCTACTTGCGCAGGATCACCCAGATTGCATGGATGATACCGGGAACGTAACCGCATAAGGTCAGCAGGATATTCAGCCAGAAATGCAGGCCGATGCCGACCTGCAGGAACACGCCCACAGGCGGCAGGATGATGGCGAGAAGGATGCGAATGACGTCCATAAAACCCTCGTCTTTGAAATAATTGCACACGATAACGCAGGCAAAGCCAGTTCGTTCGCTTGGCCGAGGAGGAAAAATGACGGATCAGATGATTTCCGCCGATGTGATCGGCGAACACAATAAAAACAACGAGGTAGCGCTTGCCTCCGATTATGCAGCGCTTGGCGAAAACCTCTCCCGTCGCGGCATCGATATCGAAGCGATCACCCAGAAGGTCTCGGAATTTTTCGTCGCCGTACCCTCCTGGGGTGTGGGTACTGGCGGCACCCGTTTTGCCCGTTTCCCGGGACAGGGCGAACCCCGCGGCATCTTCGACAAGCTGGAAGACTGCTCCGTCATCAATGAGTTGACCCGCGCGACCCCCACCGTCTCCCTGCATATTCCGTGGGACAAGACCGACCCGAAAGACCTGAAGGCCAAGGGAAATTCGCTCGGCCTCGGCTTCGACGCGATGAACTCCAATACCTTCTCCGATGCGCCGGGACAGGCGCATTCCTACAAATACGGTTCGCTCAGCCACACTGATGCCGCAACACGCGCCCAGGCCGTCGAGCACAACATCGAATGTATCGAGATCGGCAATGCTATCGGTTCCAAGGCGTTGACGGTCTGGATCGGCGACGGCTCCAACTTTCCGGGCCAGGCCAATTTCACACGCCAGTTCGAACGCTATCTCTCGTCGATGGCCGATATCTACAAGGCCTTGCCGGATGACTGGCGGCTATTTTCCGAACACAAGATGTACGAACCGGCCTTCTATTCCACCGTCGTACAGGACTGGGGCAGCAATCTTCTGATTGCCCAGACGCTCGGCGAAAAGGCCTTCTGCCTCGTTGATCTTGGTCACCATGCGCCCAATACCAATATCGAGATGATCGTCGCCCGGCTGATCCAGTTCGGAAAGCTCGGCGGTTTCCACTTCAACGATTCCAAATATGGCGACGACGACCTCGATGCCGGTTCGATCGAGCCTTACCGTCTCTTCCTCGTCTTCAACGAGCTGGTCGATGCCGAAGCTCGTGGGGTCAAGGGTTTCCACCCGGCACACATGATCGACCAGTCTCATAACGTGACGGACCCGATCGAAAGCCTGATCTCCAGCGCCAACGAGATCCGCCGCGCCTATGCCCAGGCGCTGATCGTCGACCGCAATGCGCTGGACGGTTATCAGCAGGACAACGATGCTCTGATGGCAACCGATACTCTGAAGCGCGCCTATCGCACCGATGTCGAGCCGATCCTCGCCGAAGCCCGTCGCCGCGCTGGCGGTGCCATCGATCCGATCGCTGCCTATCGTCAAAGCGGTTACCGCAAGAAGGTCGCCGCTGAACGCCCGGCTGTTGTCGGTGGCAGCGGTGGGATTGTCTGATAATTCGAAACCAGGGTAGGGCCGTTCTTACGAAAGTAGGAGCGGCCTTTTTCTTGATCTCAGCTTTGTCGTCCAAACCGTTCCAGCCGGTTCCAACATGCAGTTTTGTCGCTAAAACGGAGCTGTTTGCAGGATTACCCTCACTGGCTAGCCTAATCACAGGTCAAAGAAGCTCCCCCACTTCCGCTTATCTATCGGAAATGTTTGAACAAAACAGGCATTTTGACTGCCGTCAACGACGGGTTTGCGGAATTATCCCGTTCGTTTCAGTCCCTCACTGGCATTGGCCCGCATGAGAGCCATCAGCATCGGCCCAAGCGAGAACTCGGCACGCCCAGCTCTTGCCGTCAGGTCTCGCAGATAACCACCGGCTGAGTTGATATGTCCTGCCCGTTCGAGAATGCAGGCTAGCGCCACGGCGGCATTTTCCTGTCCCATCACCTCGCAGGCCTGTTGATAGGCCGACGGGCTAACCCCCAGCATGGAACGAACCAGAATGGCGGTTCCGATGAAATCACGCCAATTGCCGATCTGGCCGCCGCTGGCATAATCCAGCATTTGCGGGCAGGCCCGCAGCACCAGGCTTAACGGAAAGCTTTTTGGCCTCTCGTGTTGTCCAGGTTTGGTTGGTTCGAATTTCGCCTCAAGCTCCTTTTCAGAGCCATGTTCAAGTTCATAGATGGATTCGGAATCTGAATTCTGTATGTGGCATCCATTCTGGATGTCATTGGTGTCCGCATTTTCCGTTTTTATCTGCATTTCCAAACGATTGACGATTTCCTGGCGCAAGACCTCAAGATCAGCGAGCACGGATTCGACGATGAAGGGGTTTGGAGAGCGGGGCAGCCGGGCGATCAGGGAGGCATAAAGCTCTTCCATCATCTGCCAGTCGCCTTGGACGCCATCTTCGACAGCGGCGGTCAGAAGTTTGCGGATGTCACGACGGCAAAGGGTCAAGGCTTCCTTGGCACGCTTGAAACGGATCTTTTCGGCAGCGACCTGTTGAGCAAGTCCGGCAAGCTCGGCGGCGCGCAGCATGAGCGGCTCAAGGTCGAAACCGAAAGCTTCCTCGATCTGGCCGCCAACTCCGCGATGGGCATAACGCTTGCCGTTTGGGCTGTCGCGACGATGGATGAGACCGGCTTCGACCAGGGCAGCGAGATGACGGCGCAGGGTCGTTCCGGTTATGCCATGGGCACGAACCGAAAGCTGGGCATTCGACGGAAAGACGACAAGCCTGTCACCGGCGGCAAATTCATTCTTTGGATGGAAGGTCAGAAGCGCATCGAGAACCGCAAGCGCACGGTCATGCAGACCGAGCAACTGACGCGCTTCGGAAATGTCGCGGAACACTTTCCATTTTTCGACAGGACGCTTCATCCGGTCGTCGGACGATTGAAGCTGGCCTTTTACCAAGGCAAGCGTCATCGGCCGCCGCCCGAAAGGCGTCGTCACAAGTCCAGTTCGCATCTTTCACTTCACCTTTCTTCAGGCAAAAGAAAGCCGCTCACCAAAACGGTGCCAAAAACTCTTGACTGTGATTCGTGGAAATGCGATTCTGCAGGTGCTTAATCAGAGAGAAGCTTCCACGACGGAAACGTTTTGGGGGCTTTTTTCTTTTGGTCGGTTCCTATTCCTTCATCAGACGACGATATTCGGCATAAAGATCGTCGAGGCTGTCGGCGATGAACTCGCCAAACCCCACGGCATCCTTTGCCTTCAACGCCAATGTGTAGTTCTTGCCGTCGTTGCGGATTTCGGCCGAAACCGCCCGCGCAACGCCTTTATCCTTCGGTACCCATTTCGACTTCTGTGGAGGCCGTGCGTAACCCGAGGCTTTCTTGCGGGTCAGGGCATCAACGACGAAGGCAAAACGGGCATCTCCGTTCAAACCGTCAAGATCGGTCGCGGCCAGGACTTCGCGCAGTTTCGCGAGATTGGCCGGACGTTCCAGAAGCAGCTTGAGTTCATACCAGCGGTCGCGACCCGGCAGCTTGGCGCCACCGATCGCGTCCAGAATGTCGCGGGGCATGTTGGCAACCGACATCATCTTGGAGAGCGTCGCCTTATCCACAGATAAGGCGGTCATCACAATCGTGCTGTCATTGTCGTAGTGTAACTCTGAAAGCCGACGAGCAAAGGTTGCCTTTTCGATGAACGAAAGATCGGCACGAGCGGAATTTTCCTGCCCCTGGGCAATGACGTGTTCGCGGTCGGAGATCGGCTTGACGACTGCACGGACATTGCGGCCGAGCACGGTTGCGGCCTTGAGCCGGCGGTGGCCGAAAACCACCATATAACGGCCGTCATGATGCGGGTGAGGGCGCACAAGGATCGGGCTCGTCTGGCCGTGTTCACGGATAGCAGCGACCAAATCCTCGAATGCCTGCGGATCTTCCTCCAGACGGTCTCGAATGAAGGATTCCTCGATCGTTTCCGGCGACAGCTCGACGACGGTTTCGCCTTCCAGCATCTTGTCGGCACGTTCTGCCAGCTCGTCGATCGTCGACATGATCGTGCGGGACGCGCCCTTGACGGTGTAATCGAGAGCCACGCCGCTTTCCGGGCGGTCCTCGTTCATGACATTGGCAAACGGGTTCTTGCGCGCCATCACATTCTCCCCCAGGCACGATGGATCAGTCCCTGAATCTCGAAATTGACGCTGTCCATGCAGTCGATGGCGCGATCATAGGTCTCGCGGGTGAAATTCGCGCGCTCGACTTCATAGAGCGTCTGCTTGGTCAGACCGGCATCGGAGATCGCCGTCGACTTCACCATTGGATTTTTGAGAATTTCCTCAGCCAACATGGATTGCATGAAGCCGAGCATCTGAGCCTGCGGAATATCGGTCGGCTCATATCTGGTAATCAGATACCGCAACCAGTCCATCTCGACATTGGCGCCGGCACGCTTGATCGTCTTGATGATATTGCCGAGCATCAGCAGGAACTGGCTCATCGACATCAAATCGAGCATCTGCGGATGGACGGTGATCAGCACCGAGGTCGCTGCCGTCAAGGCGGTCAGTGTCAGGTAACCGAGCTGCGGCGGGCAGTCGACGATCACCACGTCATACCGGTCCTCGACCTGCTGCAGCGCCTTGCCGAGCCGGGTGAAGAAACGCTTGCCCTCGCTGGAAGTCTGCATCGCCAGCGGGGTGTCGTATTCGTATTCCTGCAGTTCCAGATTGGCCGGAATGATGTCCAGATCCGGAAAATTGGTCTGCTGGATAATATCGGCAATCGGCCTCTTCTCGTCGTCATAACGGATCGCGTCATAGACGGAGGGGTTCTTGTCCAGTTCCGGCTGAAAACCGTGAAGTGCCGAAAGCGAGGCCTGCGGGTCGAGGTCGATGGCAAGCACGCGATGGCCGGTCAGCGCCAGGTGCTGGGCAAGATGGGCCGTCGTCGTCGTCTTGCCGGAACCGCCCTTGAAGTTGACGACGGCGATCACCTGCAGCTTGTCGCCATCCTTGCGATGCGGGACGTATTTCTTGGCGTCGGACTTGCCGGTCTTGTCGAGGAAGAAGCGCAGTTCGCGCATCTGCTCACCGGTGTAAAAACGGCGGCCGCCCGTCGAGGTCTTCGGGGTCGGGCCCTTGCCTTCGAGATGTAGGCGCTTCAGATTGTTGGGGCTGACACCGAGATAATGTGCCACCTCCGCCATGGAGAACAGACGCAACGTTTTTCTTGCATTCGGTGGAAACTTTTCCATCCTCAGCTGGTCGAGGCGACGCGAGATCTCTGCACCCTGTAGCAGGATCTTTTCGTCAAACTCGAAAGACGGCAATTTCGAATGCGCGTTCATGTAGGGAACCGTTCTGGCGATAAAACTCAAGTTTCAGGGAAACTGCCGCCAGTATCCGTCTTTCTCGAAGGCTTACAAGGAATTTCTAGTAAACCGACCCTTAATCCAACAGAATCCAATTCCGCGAAAATTTCACTATCTATCTGATAAAACTTGATTTTCCTGCTTATCAGGAACCGATGCCGATGTCGAACACCCTCGCCGGCATCAGCAAGGCTGGTGGCAAAACGGCGGGTTTTTGTCTCCGGAAAGTGAGAATCAGTATCAGCGGAACGAGAGTGAGTCGTGCCGGCTGGCTTGCGCGCGTTCACGCGCCAGTGGAGGTGAAATAACCAGATTGAACGATGCGCGAGGAACGCGCGCGGCAATCTCAGGCTTTCGCGTAATCAGCGACCGGGCGATCAAATGCCGCAGACGAAATTGATGGAATCCATCTCCAGAGAGCCTTTGGACAGTTGCCAAATTCGGATCCTTCTTTTAGAATCATTCTAAGATTTATGAGTATGGGTCTCAGGTTTTGAGCCCAACATTTGAAGAAGGAGAGCTACCATGTCTAAAGAAAATTCCTGCAAGGCCTGCTCGTTTTATGAAGATCACGTTGTAAACGCCGGTTCGGCTCCGGCAGATGCCGGTCTCTGTCGCGTCAACCCGCCGGTCACGCAGCCGGCGGCCGATTCCCGTGGCTTCTGGCCAGTGGTTTCCGCCAACGACTGGTGCGGCCAGTTCGACGGCGACGCCAAGGCTGCTTGATAGCGCCAAGTCATCGAAAATAAGAAAGGGCGGCCTTGGGGCCGCCCTTTTCTTTTTGAGGTCAGGAAACGCTCCCTCCAGCCGGGCGTTCAGCTCTAACGGATACCGACCCTCAGGAACGCCTGAACGAACTGCCGTTGGAATATCAGGAAGGCGATCATTAGAGGCGCGATCACCATGACCGTGGCAGCGCTGATCGTCGAGATGTTGACGCCGCTTTCCGGCGCTCCAAACAGGGAGAGGCCTACAGTCACCGGACGTGTGTCGGGCGAGTTGGTGACGATCAGCGGCCAGAGAAAATTGTTCCAGTGGGTGGCGACCGAGACCAGTGCATAGGCGAGATAGGTCGGTTTTGCGGCCGGCACATAGACGCGCCAAAGCACGCCGAGCCAGGTGCAGCCCTCGATGCGCGCCGCTTCCTCAAGCTCCACGGGAACCGATTTGAACGCCTGGCGCAGCAGGAAGATGCCGAAGGCCGAGGCAATATAGGGCAAGCCCATGCCGGCGATCGTATCGAACAGGCCAAGCCGTGAAACCATGGCATAGTTCTCGACGATCAGCACTTCCGGCAGGATGAAAAGTTGCAGCAGCACCAGCACGAAGACGAATTCGCGGCCGAAGAAATCAAACCGTGCAAACGCATAGCCGGCAAGTGTGCAGAAAATGAACTGGCCGATCAGAGTGAAAGTGACGAGAAACAGCGTGTTGCGAAAATAGATCGCCCAGGGTGCCGCGTCCCAGGCGCTGCGGTAATTTTCCAGTGTCAGGCGAACCTCACCGGAGAAATTCAGCGCTTGGCCGGATGGCGTGAGCGACGCCCAGATGGCGAAAAGCAGTGGCGCGACCCAGATCAGCGCAAGCAGCCAGGCGCCCGCAGTATCGAGCAGAGGGGCAATGCGAATGGGCCGGCGTAGTGTCATGGCGGAACTGGTCATCGATAATGGATCCGCTTGTCGAGAACACGAAACTGGAAGATGGCGACGGCACCGAGGAAGAGCAGGATCAGCACGGTCATGGCCGCTGCATGTGGCCGGTCGAAATAGGCGAAGGCCATTTCCCAGATCCAGTAGAGGATGAGCTTGGTCGCGTTGTTCGGTCCGCCCTTGGTAAGGATGAACAGGTGATCGATCAGCTTTACCGAGTTGATCAGCGCATTGATGAAGACGAAGGCGGTGGTCGGCATCAGGAGTGGGATCAGCACGCGGCGCGCATAGGTGAAGCGCCCCGCCCCTTCGATCGCGGAGGCTTCCTTGAGATCGGGCGGAATGGTCTGAAGGGCGGCAAGGTAGAAGATCATGAAGAAGCCGGCTTCCTTCCAGATCGTCACGACGATGACGGACCAGAGCGCCGTCTGCGGCTGGCCGAGCCAGTTGACGGGCGGCAGGCCGAAAAGGCCGGTAATGCTGTCGATAACGCCGAGGCCGGGCGTATAGAAAAACAGCCAGATATTGGCGGCGGCGATCATCGGCAACATGGTGGGGGTGAAATAGGCACCGCGTACGACACCGCGCAGCGAAATGCTGGCATTGGCCCAGAGCGCCATGGCAAGCGCGATCGCGATCGAAAACGGAATGGTGATGCCGGCGTAAAGCGCATTGTTCCAGACCACGGTCCAGAAGGCGGGATCGTGGATCAGGCTTGTATAGTTGTCGAGGCCATTGAATGCGGACGGGCGGCGAACGGTGCCTTTGGAGTAAAAGCTCGCCCAGAGCGTGGTAACTGTCGGAATCAAGGCGAAAACGGTGAGCAGGATGAGCGCGGGTGCGGCGAGCATCCAGCCGTAAAGCGATTGCCTGCGGCGCTGGTAAGGGGCGATCTGATCCATGGTGCAAACCCGGCGGAGCGTCTTGGGAGCTACCGCTCGCGGCAGCCATTGAGGAATGACCGGGGCGGATGGACCGCCCCGGCCTTTAATATTGCTTATTCCTGGTAGGGCTTCAGCAGGGTGTCGGCGGTTGCCTGAGCTTCCTTCAGGGCGTCCGCAGCGCTCTTGGTGCCGGTCAGAGTGGCCTGCACGGCGTTGTTGAGGGCTTCACGAACGCGAGCGGTTTCCCAGGTGGAGAACTCGGCGATGGCGACCTTCAACTGGTCACGGGCGACGAGAGCCTGCGGGAATTCCTTGCCATAGGCTTCGAGCTTCGGCGTTTCGTAGGATGCCTGGCTGACGCCGACATAACCGGTCGTGATCGACCATTCGGCAGCGCGGTCCGGAGCAGTCATGTAGCGGATCAACTTCAGCGAAGCGGCACGCTCCTCGTCGGTGGCCTTCTTGAACAGGTAGAAATTGCCGCCGCCGGTCGGCGAACCCGGCTGCTTGTTAGCCGGCAGTTCGGCGACGCCGAAGTCGAACTTGGCTTCGTTCTTGACGGCGGTGAGGTTGCCCGTCGTGTGCCACATCATGGCGGTCTGGCCCTGAACGAAGGCCTGGCGCAGCGTGCCCCACTCGACGAGGCCTTCCGGCGAGATCTTGTGCTCGGTCGTCAGCGAGCGCCAGAAGGAAAGCGCATCGATCACATCCGGATCATCGAAATGAACCTTGGTGCCGTTGTCGCTCATCAGTTCCTTGCCGTTCTGGATGGCGAAGCACTGCAGCATCCAATAGGCGTAACCGGTGCCGGGAACCATCAGGCCATACTGGCCGTCCTTGGTGAGCTTCTTGCCGGCGTCGATCATTTCCTGCCAGGTTTTCGGTGCCTTTTCAGGGTCGAGACCGGCTTCGCGGAACATGTCCTTGTTGTAGTACATGACGATCGTCGAGCGCTGGAACGGGATGCCCCAGGTCTTGTCCTCAATGCGGCCATTGGCCATCAGCGCCGGGTAGAAGCTGGAGAGCCACTGCTTTTCCTCGTCGGTCTTCACAACGTCCTCGAACGGAACGATGAGGTCCTGTTCCATCAGGTCGTAGGCGTCGATCGAGAACAGCACGGAAAGCTGGGCCGGCTGGCCGCTCTGGATGGCAGACAGCGCCCGCACGCGGGTATCGTCATAGTTGCCGGCATAAACGGCCTTGACCTTGATCTCCGGGTTTTCCTTTTCGAAACCGTCGATCATGCCGTCGATGACCTTGGTCAGCGGGCCGCCGACCGACACCGGGTAATACATGGTGAGTTCGGTCTGGGAAAAGGCAGGCATGGCGGTGGCGGCAAGAAGGCCGGCCGACATGACGGCAGCAGTCATAAAGTTTTTCACGACAAGTTCCTTCCATCAATGGATAACAGGATTAAGCAGGCATAAAGGGTCAGACGGCTGCGGGCTGGCTGACCAATTCAGGCGGGGTCTGATCGGAGCTGAGCGTAATTCGCTTGCCGCTCTCGCGATCGAACCAATGAGGGGATGCAGGTGACCAGCCGAGCGAAACGCGCTGTCCAGCTGCCCTTTCGTCGCGGCCGGGCAGGCGCGCGATGAGCGGCGGTGCTCCGTCGACGGCGAGATAGACATAGGTTTCCGCGCCAAGGAACTCGCTGGAAACGATGGTGGCGGCTAGCGGGCCGCGGCCTTCGGGCATCAGCTCGATATCTTCGGCGCGAAGACCGAGTTGCAGCTCCGAAACCCTGGCGGAGGAAGGCAGGAACTGGCGCGGGAGAGCCGCTGCCGGGATGAGCGTCATGGCCGGGCTGCCGATAAAGCTTGCAGTGAAAGCGGTGGCCGGCTGTTCGTACAGCTCGGCGGGCGGCCCCATATGTTCGACGCGGCCCTTCTGCAGAAGCACGATCTGATCGGCCATGCCCATGGCTTCCGTCTGGTCGTGGGTGACGTAGACGACCGTCATGCCGAGCCTGCGCTGCAGGGCGCGAATTTCCTGTCGCACGGAATGACGAAGTTTGGCGTCGAGGTTCGAAAGCGGTTCGTCCATCAGGCAGAGCGGATGGTCGGCCACGATCGCGCGGGCCAAGGCCACGCGCTGCCGCTGGCCGCCGGAAAGCTGGCCGGGCTTGCGATCACCAAGGCCTTCGAGCCCGGTCAGCGCTAAAGCTTCCGCGAGCCGCTTGTCACGCTCTTTCCTGGCAACGCCACGCACCCGCAGACCGAAGACGACATTTTCGGCGACATCGAGATGCGGAAACAGGGCATAGGACTGAAAAACCATGGAAAGGCCGCGCTCGGATGGGCCTGCAGCCGTGACGTCGCGTCCGCCGATTTCGATCCGGCCGCGATCCGGCGTTTCCAGCCCGGCGATCAGCCTGAGCGTCGTCGACTTGCCGCAACCGGATGGGCCAAGCAATACGGTGAAACTGCCCTTGGCGATGTCGATCGACAGATTGTCCACCCCACCGCCGCCGTCGAAGGTGCGGGTGACGTTTTTCAAGCGGACGAATGGCTGGGCGCTCATATCGCAATCTCTCCGGCAATACGGATTTTATCGGCAATCGCGGCTTCGGCAGGCAGCGGATGGGCCGCCAGATCCGGCAGGCTGTCGAGCACGATCATGTCGGGATCGGCGAGGCTGCCACCGCTGGCAGGGGCAAGCCGCCCGAATTTGCTGGTATCGGCAACCAGAACCGAAAGCCTGCAGCTTTCCAGAATGGCCGTGCGCGCAAGGACTTCGGTACGGTCAAAATCGACGAATGTTCCGTCAGGTTCGATGCCACCGACACCGAAGACGCCGAAATCGACGCGGTAACTGCGATACATTTCTTCGACCTGCGGCCCCAGGAAATCGAGGTCAGGCAGCCGCATCACTCCGCCGGGCATGACGATCCGGTTGGACGGATTGGCGCTGAGCGCCACCGCGACATTGACGTTGTTGGTGACGATGGTGAGATCTTCGTGGCTGACCATGGCCCGTGCGACGAATTCCGGCGTCGTGCCGATGCCGAAGGCAACCGAGGCGTGATTGGGGATCTGGCTCGCGACATAGGCGCCGATCGCCTGTTTGGCCGCAAGATTACTGATGCGGCGCGAACCATAGGGCAGGTTGACCGCCGGCGAATCCACATATTCGGCGCCGCCATGCTTGCGGCGCAGCAGATTGGCGTCGCACAGACCGTTCACATCGCGTCTTATCGTCTGCGGCGTGACGGCGAAATATTCGGCCAGTTTCTCCACGGGGGTGAACCCGTTGAGCCGGACAAGGTCGACAATTTCCTGCTGGCGCGACGTTATGCTTGGCATGTTCATCCGAATGTTCATTTGAACCTTCGGAATGAATATTCGCGGTTTGTGACGCGCTCATTTCGGTTTTGTGACGTTCAAGTGAATGTCGTGACAGGTTGTCAGCATCGCGACGTGCACCTGTGTCTCAGGTATCGCGCCAGCGCGATCGCAGATGTCAAGTCGGTGGAATGCTCGGCGGCCGCGCCCAAACAGAAAAGAGAAGACACAGCGTATGACGGCGCCGGGGAAGGACCTTCAATCCTCGTTGGCTTTGCCCTGCGGCTCGGCTAGAACATTTGCATGAGCGATAATGTCATCAAGTTCAAACGACCCGCACAACCGAAGCCGCCGCGCCAGACGCCGCCGTGGCTGAAGCGCGTTCTTACCATTCTGGCCGTGATCGCCGCGTTCGCGGCGATCTATGCCTATTTCAGCCTGGCGGGCACGCCGCCGCAGGGTGTTCCGGGATAGCTCCGGTCGCAAGCTGTTTCTGCCAATGCGGCCTTGAGGAAAAGAGGATGCTATGGCGACACTGAGGATTTATGACCTCGAGGAACACGTACTCGCGCTTGACCTCAAGGATCTACTTCAGCTTCTGGCGCCTCGGTCTTTGAAGGCAAGCTGGACGGTGCAGGCAGTCAAGTCTTCCAACCCGGAACACGAATGGTTTGAGGCCACAGGCGAAGGCGGCGAAAAGCTGGAGGCACTGGCGCAAGGCAATGCGCGGCTTTCAGGCTCCGATCTAGCTGCTTTGGCCGCGAACGCCCGGCAGGTTATCTGGGGCGAATTTGTCGGCTTCGTACCCATGCATTCTGACCAGCCATGGGTAACAATCCGAGCTGTTGACAGCACATTCTATGAAATTGAAACGGATGATGACGCGGTGCTCGGCAAGATAGGCACAACCTATAAGGACGTCCGAAAGGGAGAGGCTGTGGTTACCTCCTGGCGATTGGGCGATCCCGATTGATGAGGGCTGCCAGAGACGACCGGCAGCCCTTCAACTTGGCTATCACGACGAAGGTGCGGCTTACTTGACGAACAGCTGCCTCGGGAAATTGGTCAGTTTTTCGTAGCCGGTCTCGGTGATCGTGATGGTTTCCGACATGCCGAAACCGCGGGCCAGCACATAGGTGTGGAAGGTCTGGCCGGGCTCGAAGACCCAGCTGCTGTTTTCGGCCGATTCCAGCGGTTCGCCGCCATTCGGCTGCAAGAGAAGGCCGACGGAATAGAAGGTCTTGTTGGTGTAGGTTTCGCGCAGGCCCGCCGACAGAACACCGTCGCGATAGATCGCATCCGGCACACGCACGGAAACACCCGGCTTTACCTCGCGAATGGCGGCATCCTGAATGGCGATCAGTTGCTCGACGACCTTGTAGTCGTCATCCTGAACCGGTCCGACGCGGATCGGGCGCATGAAACGGGCGTGGTAGTGTTTAACGTTCGGCGTCGTTTCGATCTGGACGATATCGCCGGCTTCGAGCACCCGGTCGGAATAACCGCCATGCAGGTGAAAGGCGCGCTCGCCGGATGACATGACGCCCGGACCCGGAAGGTCGGAGCCGGCGCGGATCATTGCGGCGCAGACTTCGGCTGCCATTTCGCGCTCGGTGACGCCGTCGGCGGCACTGTCGATCGCCGCCTGCATGCCGGCTTCGGCGGCCTTTGCCGCGCGGCGCTGATAGGCGATTTCGGCAGGCGACTTGATGAGGCGCATCTGCGGCGTCATCGCGCTTTCGTCCTGCCAGACGATGCCCGGCAGAGCCGATTTCAAATATTCGTAACGGCCGGCCGAAAGCGGCCATGCGGAAAGTTCGATGCCGAGCTTGGCACTTTTGCCGATACGGCTTTCGATGGCGGAAGCGGCAACGGCCATGCGGTCGTCGCTATCGCTCCACATCACCCGATCGGAGAAAACGCAGGTGCTGTCGAGATAATATTCCTCGACGTCACGGCAAAACAGGGTCGGCTCGCCCTCGGCCGGGATGATGGCGAATTGCAGCGTGCCATAGGCGCGGGTGAAATAACCGGTGAGCCAAGTCACTGTCTCCGGCAGGAAGGCGACGAGGCCATCGAGCTGTTTTTTCTTCAGCTCGGCCTGGACGCGGGAGAGGCGGGACAGGAATTCTGCGCGTTCGAACCAGTAGGCGGGCGTAACCATCGTTCTTCCTCGATCGGGATATTTTTTTGGAGATCAGGCGTTCTGGACCAGTTCCGCAAAGCGGGTCAGCATGGTCTTGGCCTCGGCGGCCTCGTGGGCCTGCGCCTTGAGGTCGTCGATATCGGCGCCGTCGAGCGTCATCCGCTCGCGGTTTTCCTCGAACCAGATGACGGCCTGCGCCTTGGTGACTTCCGGATGGCCCTGGATGCCCCAGATATCCTTGTCCTTGTAGCGCCAGATATGGTTGGGGCAGTCGTCGGAATAGGCGAGGATGGTCATGTCCGGATGTGCGGCCTTCACCTCGTCATTGTGCCAGACGAACATATAGGCGCTGTCGACCAGATCACGGCAGAGCTTGTCGGTGCGGGCGGCTTCGGTGAGCGGCAGGTCCTTGTAGGCGATTTCGCATGAGGTGCGGCGGAAGACCTGGTCGCGGCCGCAAAGGGCGGATGCCAGGATCTGGCTGCCGAAGCAGATGCCAAGCATGGGGATTTCCAGTTCGGCGGCTTCGCGGATCAGATCGTGTTCGCGCAGGATGAAGGGCACGTCCTCATAGGCGCCATGCGGGCTTCCGGAGAGAAAGATGCCGTCATAACCCTTCAGCGTCTCGGGGAACTGGCCATCATAAGCCCAGTAACGATCGACCTTCAGGCCCCAGGCTTCGAAACGATCGTCGAGCTTCGCGATGGACTGAAACTTGCGGCCATTGCCGAGATAAAGAAGGCGTTTGCCCATGTCATTCCCCATTTTCAAAATCAGCACACCAGTGGTATACCAATGGTGTGCATGGCGCAATCGGGAAATCATGGCAATCATCCGGCGCCGTGTTATGCATCTCACCGGAAGGTCAAAACGAGGCCGGACGACCAAAAAGGGGGAACTATGCGCATCGATCTCAATTCAGATCTAGGCGAGGGTTTTGGCCCGTGGACGATGGGCGATGATGCGGCGATGCTCGATATCGTCAGTACCGCCAATATTGCCTGCGGTTTCCATGCGGGCGATCCCGACATCATGCGCGAGACGGTGCAACTGGCGAAGCAACGCGGCGTCGCGATCGGCGCGCATCCCGGCTATATGGACCTGATCGGTTTCGGCCGGCGGCGTCTGCCGGGATTGAGTTTGTCCGAAGTGGAGACGCTGGTTGCCTATCAGGTTGGGGCGCTTGCCGCCGTCGCCGCGCTCGAAGGCCATCGGATGACGCATGTGAAGACCCATGGCGCGCTCGGTAATGTCTGTGCCGATGATGATGACATGGCGCTGGCGGTCGGCCGGGCGATCAAGGCCGTCGATCCGAAGCTCGCCTTCATGGTGATGCCGGGAACGGCGACGGCGCGGGCCGCCGAGGCGCTGGGCCTGACGCCGATCAACGAGATCTATGCCGACCGCACCTATGCGGATACATTCAACCTTTCGCCGCGCTCGGAACCGGGTTCGGTGATCCATGATCCGGAACTGCTGGTGAAACGGGTGATAGAGACGGTTTCGGAAGGTTGCCTGACCTCGACATCCGGCAAGCGGCTGGACGTGTCGATCGGTTCCGTCTGTGTGCATGGCGACACGCCCGGTGCCGTGACCATGGCGAGGCAGTTGCGGGATGCGCTGGAGAAGGCTGGATGGACGATCGGGTCGTCGGTCCATCCCAAGAGGTGATTGGAGGGGAGGGGTGTGCAGGCCCTTTGTCTGGCTAGTGCGGGGCGAACAACTCTCCGCCGTCATGCTCGGCCTTGTGCCGAGCATCTGCTGCCGTTCCGGCCAGCTGCACCGTCGCAGTCTAAGGCATCGTGGTTAGATCCTCGGCACAAGGCCGAGGATGACGGCGTTGTTTGGTGGGCTGTTCGTTCCCAAGCTGTTGAGGGTGGTCAGCCCTCGCGTTTCTTTAAACCGGCAATCACCGCCGCAAGGCGGTCCTCGGCGTGGATCGCCTGTTCCTCGGCCAGATCCGCCGAAATTGCCCGGAACAGGAATTGCTGCCCGGCCGGCAATTGCGCCAGACGGGCGAGATCGAAAGAGGCGATGGTGGCGATCTTCGGATAGCCGCCGGTCGTCTGGCCATCGGCGGTGAGCACGATCGGCTTGCCTGATCCCGGCACCTGAATGGAGCCGACGACGGTGGCATCCGAGACGATGTCGTGGCCCTTGAATGCATTGAGCGCCGGGCCGTCGAGAACCATCGCCATACGATCGCGTGACGTGGTGGTCCGGTAGGGCTGGCGCAGGAAGGTTTTCCATGCATCCGCATCGAAGTAATCGTCCTGCGGGCCGGGGATGACGGCGATCGGGCCGTGTCCGCGCAAATAGGGTGTGCCGAGCGTGCGGAGAGCAAACTTGCCGGTCTCGCCGAGCGGCAGGATATCGCCGGCCTCGAGCGCCTTGCCGTTCAGGCCGCCGATTGCGGTTCTCAGATGGGTGGAGCGGCTGCCGAGCATTTTCGGGATTGCGATGCCGCCGGAAATGGCGATGTAACCCCAGACGGCGCCGCGAAGAGCGCCGACCGTCAGCGTTTCGCCGGCCTTGAGACTATGGCTTTCCCAGGTAGGGACCGGTTTGCCGGCAATTTCCACCTGGCAGCTGCCGCCGGTGACGGCGATGAGGGTGTCGCGATCGGCTGTGAACGCGCCGCCGGTCAGCGCGAATTCGATAGCCGCGGCATCGGGATCGTTGCCGACCAGCGCATTGGCGATGGCATGCGCATCGCGGTCCATGGCGCCGGATGTCGAGACACCGCGGGCGCGAAAACCGTAACGGCCTTCATCCTGCACAGACATCATGGGGCCGGCGCGGGAAATGGTGAGGAGAGCGGTCATCGGGCGATTTCCTTCAACTCGGCGGTGCCGGATGCGACCTGTCTGTCCAGGTCTCGCGCTTCGTCGGTATCGGCGCTGCGGAAGGTGATGCGGTCGCCGGCTTTCAGCAGGAAGGGCTCGGGGCGGCTGGCATCGAAAAGCCTGAACGGGGTGCGGCCGAGAAAACGCCAGCCGCTCGGGCCGGGAACTGAGTTGATGCTCGACTGGCGTCCGCCGATGCCGATCGCACCGGCCTCGATCCGCTGGCGCGGTACGGCAAGACGGGGCGTGTGCAGGATTTCAGGCAGGCCGCCGAGATAGGCGAAGCCGGGCGCGAAGCCGATCATGTAGACGCGGTATTCGACAGAGGAATGTAGGGCGATGACATCGGCCGCGGTCATGTTCTTCATCTCGGCGAGTTCGTCGAGATCGGCCTGGTGTTCGCCGCCGTAAAGGACGGGGAATTCCAGCAGGCGTCCGGTTTCCGGTGCAGCCGTGTCATGCGTTGCGCGCTGCATCAGTTCTTCGCCGAGGAAGGCTCCGCGCACGATCATCGGATCGTAGATCACGGTCAGCGAGCGATAGGTCGGGATGGTTTCGAGAATGCCCTCTATCGGTGCGGCGGCGAGCGAAACATCGAGCGACAGGACCTTGAGATTTGCTGCCTCGCTGACCGTATCTGAAAACTCGATTGCGACGGCGCGATCGCCGCAGCGAAGGATACGCGGATAGGAGTTTTCGGGTGCCGGCCCGGAACCCGATTGCGGCTTGAACTGCATGTCTTCGTTTTATCCTGTCGCGGTCAGGTGGCGGTGGCCGGGATCCGTTCGAGGGCGGCAAGTTCGGCCAGAACCTTGCTGGCGACCTGAAAACCGGTCTTTTCCAGCGCCTCGTCGGTCGAGCCTCCGATATGGGGCGTAAGCACCAGATTGGGGCAATCGAGGAGGGGATTGTCGGCGGTAATCGGTTCGACCACAAGCACATCGAGACCGGCGCCGGCGATGATGCCGTCTCTCAACGCAGTGGCGAGGGCCTCTTCGTCGATCAGCGCGCCGCGGGCGGTGTTGATCAGGATGCCGGTTTTGCCGATCAGCGACAGGCGACGGGCGTCGATGAGCGGCTTTTCCTCGGGTATGCCATGCAATGAGACCACATCGGCCCATTCGCAGAGGCTGTCGAGATCGGGCAGAAGCGTGATGCCCTGGGACTGAAGTTCTTCGGCCGGCGTGTAGCGCGATACGGTTGCGACCTCCATGCCGAATGCCTGGCCCAGCTTCGCGACCAGTTTTGCGATATGGCCGTAACCGAACAGGCCGAGGCGGCGTCCGGAAAGTTCAAACGTGCGGTGATGCTGGCGGAAAAGCGTGTCACCGGTGCGCGAGGCGTTGTCGGCGGCAATCAGCGAGCGCGAGCAGGCAAGCGCCAGGCCGATTACCAGTTCGGCGACCGACTGGGCATTGGCGCCGGGCGTGTTGTGCAGTGGGATGCCGCGGGCGGCAAGCGATGGCTTGTGCACCTTGTCGGTGCCGGTGCCGTGAACGCCGACGACCTTCAGATTGGGGGCGGCTTCGATTTCGCGGGCCGACAGGCCGTGATTGCGGGTAATGACCGCGGTTGCGACGGCAAGATAGGGTTCAAGATCGGCAAAGGCGGTGGACGCCGCGATGTGGACGACGAGCCCTTTTTCCTCCAGCATGAGAATGGCGCTTTTGGCGATCGGCTGGACGATGAGGCAGTCACAACGAATATCGGACATGATCAGGCTTTCAATGGCGGGTCGAGGCAGAGCGCGGATACGAGCCGTGCTGCCTGCGCGAAATCGGCAATTTCCATCTGCTCGTCCGGATTATGGCTGCCATTGGCATTGCGGATGAAGACCATGCCTGTCGGCACGCCGGCATCGGCAAATACCGCCGCATCATGGCCCGCACCGCAGGCCATGGTTTGAGCCTCGATACCATGCTCCTTTGCCAATCCGGCGAGCGAGGCGACAATAGCGTCCTCCATCTTTGCCGCCTTGCTGTCGGTCAAACGGCCGAGTTCGAATTTGACCCGATGTTCCGCCTCGATGCGGGCAACCGCCCCAGTGACGATGGCCTGCATTTTGCCGAGCGTTTCCGGCTCCTGGCTGCGGATATCGAGCGCGAAGGAGAGCTTGCCGGCGATCTTGCTGAAGGCGGCTTCGGAAACATCTGTCGAGAACTGGCCGAAGGTGACGACGAGATCGGCACCCTCCGCCTGCAGCCTGTCCCAGGCCTTGTCGAGTTCGACCACCAGGCTTGCGGCGGCGCGGACGGCATCGCTGCGATATTCGCGCGGGGTCGCGCCCGAATGGGCATAGGTCCCGATACATCTGGCTTCGCGATAACGGAAGGAGCCGCGAATGCCGGTAACGATGCCGATCGGCAGCTTTTTCTCGATCAGCACCGGCCCCTGCTCGATATGCGGCTCGATGAACATCGCGATGTTTTTCGGGTCGAGCCAGGACTGGCCCGAGCGCAGGAATTCCGTATCGCCGCCGGCGGCATCGATCGCGGCGCCGAGCGAGATCTGGTCGGAGGAGCGCTTGACCTGATCGAGTTCGCGTCCCGTCAGCCGGCCGAGGGCGGCACGGCTGCCGATATAGGAGGCGCCGAACCAGGTGCTTTCCTCGGCACGGATCGCCATGACGGTGATGTCACGCGGCGGACGGATGCCCGCGCGGACATAACCGGAGATCACCGACAGGCCGAGCAAAACGCCGGCCGCGCCATCGAAATTGCCGCCCATCGGCACGGAATCGAGATGCGAGCCGATGAAGATGCCCGGACCTTCCTCGCGGCCCTTCATCGTCATGTATAGATTGCAGCCGGGATCGGTCTTCACCTCGAGGCCGAGCTTGCGCGCCTCGCGGCGTACCATGTCATGGGCGATCTGCTCGCCGAGACCGTAGGAGGCGCGGGTTATGCCGCGATTGGTGCCGGTGCGGCGTCGAAGCTCGTCGAACAGCCGTTCTGCGAGCTGGATATCCACAGGGGCGGCGTTGCTGAGCGCAGACGTTTCGACTTCAGCTTTTTCTGCCAGGACTGTCATGCGCGGGTCAGTCTCCCGATAATGCTGTCTTTTACATGGGCGAGGTGATCGCGCATCAGTTTCGCGGCATCGTCGCCACGTCCGTCACGCAGGGCTTCGACGATGGCGAGGTGCTCGCGGCAGGTTGCGTCGAAACGTTCAGGCATGCTTCTCAAGTCGAAGATCTGGGTCTGGCGGCGCAGCGTGCGGATGATGTGGGCCAATTGCGGATTGCCGGCGGCGTCGCCGATGCCGCCATGCAGGCGGTCGTCGACATCACGCACCGAGCCGCGATCCGGCTTGCCTTCGCCATCTTCCGGATGGCCGAGCAATGTCTTGAGATCGGCTTCCAGTTCATTCAGCGCCGCTGCCGGCATGTGGCCTGCGGCAAGACGGGCTGCTTCGGGTTCGAGCAGCAGGCGGACCTGCAGCGCGTCCATATAGTCTTCAATGCGCATCTGCTTCACCTGCAGACCGCGGCTTCCCTGACGGATCAGCAGGCCTTCGCCTTCGAGCATCAGCAGCGCGTCGCGGATCGGGGTGCGCGACATGTTGAGCGTTTCGGCCAGACGACGTTCGGTCACCATGGCGCCGGGCTGGGCAGCACCGGAAAGGATCAGGTTCAATATCTGCTCGTAGGCCTGCAGCGCCAGCCGCTTATCGGTTTCAATCAGCATAAATATCCAGTCCCTCCCTTTGGGAGACGGCTTCAAATGACTTTCTGGTGCCACACGTTATGGCGGTTGTCACCAGCTCTTACGCCCAAAGGCTGTCTATCCTCAGCGATCCCTTTTTCCCATGCGGTTTCAGTGCGACGCAATTTTTGTATTCCGCTGGTTGACGAGTGGTATACCAAACCGTATCGTGAAGCAACATCGAGCTTTGACGATCTTGTCGAAAGGACGAACCTGTGAGTGCCATGCCGCAACCGAACCTCCCTTTTTCGAAGGCGGAGCATCTGCAGCGACAGGACCGGCTAAGGGCCGAACTTGCGGCGCGTGGCGTCGATGCCATGCTCGTGTTTGCACAGGAAAGCATGTACTGGCTGACCGGCTACGACACTGGCGGCTTCGTTTATTACCAGTGCCTCGTCATGCCGACGGATGGCCGCAAGCCGGTACTTCTGACCCGTCGCCCTGATCTCGTGCAGGCCAAGCAGACGAGCATTATCGAGGATATCCGCATCTGGTGGGACGCCGAGGATGCGAACCCGGCTGCCGACCTCAAGGTCATTCTGGAAGAACTGGGTCTCGGGGGCAAAAAGATCGCCATCGAGCTGAATACACACGGTCTGACCGGCTGGAATCTTTACCGCACGCAGCAGACGATCGGCAGCTGGTGCGAGCTGGAAGACGATCGCCACCTGATCCGCTGGCTGCGCGTCTGCAAGTCGCCGGCCGAGATCGAATACACCCGCAAGGCGGCTCGCATTCTGGATGACTCGCTCAATGCCGTGATTGCCGCCGCGCGTCCTGGCATTCTCGACAGCGACCTCAAGGCGACATACCTGACTTCGATCCTCGGCCAGGGTGCCGACATGCCGCCGAATGCGCCGCTGTTCAATTCCGGGCCGCGCGCCGTTTATGGTCGCGGTGTTTCCGATCCGCGCCGGCTGGAAGAGCAGGACCAGATCCTCGTCGAATATCCGGTCGCCTATCGCCGTTACAATGTGAAGACCGAATGGACGATCCTGTTCGGCAAGGTCTCCGACGCGCATCGCAAGATGTACGATGTCGGCATGGAGACGCTGCGGAAAATGACCGAGATCGCACGTCCCGGCACGACGCTCGGCGAGATTTTCGACGTTTATGCCGATGGTCTCGACAAGGGCGGTTACAAGCGCGCTCGTTATGGCGCGACCGGGTATTCGGTGGGCTGCACCTTTGCGCCGACCAGCATGGACGTGCCGCCGATGATCTATTCCGGCAACCCGACCCAATGCCAGCCGGGAATGACGCTTTTCTACCATGTGATGAACGGCGATGCCGACACGGGGCTGGCGATGGGCGTCGGCCACACGCTGCTGGTCACCGAAGGCGCGCCGGAAGTGCTGACAGGATTGCCCGAGGAGCTGACCGTGATCAGCTGACGGGCGAGAAAATACAGCCGGCAAAATCATAAAAACAATGCCGCCCGGCTTCAGTCAAAAACGAATTCAGAGGGAAAACGATGACAACTTTCATGATTACCCGCCGCGGCATGGTTATGGGCCTTGCCGCAACGGCGCTTCTGCCGGCTCTCGACATGACCGATGCGCTGGCAGCCGGCACGCCCAAGCAAGGCGGCACGCTGAAGATCAGCCATTCGACGCGTATCGCGACGCTGAACGTGCTGAACTGCTCCGGCCCCGCCGAATATCCGGTTGTCGACATGCTCTATTCGGGCCTGACCCGCATGGGTCCCGACAACAAGCCGATGGCGGATCTCGCCGAGCGTTGGGAAGGCAGCGAAGATGCGAAGACCTTCACCTTCTATCTGCGCCAGGGTATCGTTTTCCACGACGGCACGCCGTGCACGGCGGACGACGTTGTCGCCACCTTTCAGGCGATCCTCAACCCCGACATTCCGGCTGCCGCCCGTTCCGTCCTCAATATGATCGACAAGATCGAGGCCGTCGATCCGACGACCGTCAAGTTCACGCTGAAGACGCCTTTCGCCGACCTGCCGATCTCGACGGCGCATGCCAATGCCCGTATCGTCTCCAAGGCCGCTCTTTCCGGCCCGCGCGAAAAGCTCGACACGACCGCGAACGGCACCGGCCCGTTCAAGCTCGAGACCTATGACAGCGCCCGCATGGTGCGCCTCGTCAAGAACGAGAACTATTTCATCAAGGGCAAGCCTTACCTCGACGGTATCGACATGATGCTCTTCCCCGATCTTGCTGCCGAGAGCGCAAACTTCCTCTCCGGTGCCGTCGATGTCATGCTGGTCGTCCAGCAGGCCGATTTCCAGCGTATCGCCGATGCGACCGGCATTACCGCGCAACGCATTCCGTCGGGCCGTTTCGTCAACATCACCATGCGCCAGGACCAGAAGCCGTTCGACGATGTGCGTGTGCGCAAGGCGCTTGCCATGTCGGTCGATCGTTCGACGCTGGTCGACATCGTACTCGAAGGCCTCGGCCGCCCGGCCTATGACAATCTCGTTTCGCCGGAATTCCCTTACGCGATCGAGACGCCGGAAATCGCCTACGATCCGGAAGGCGCCAAGAAGCTGCTCGCCGAGGCAGGTTACCCTGACGGCATCAAGATCAAGCTCGTAGCCTCCAACCGCCCGGCGATCCGCGCGCAAGTTGCGATCGCGCTGAAGCAGATGGCGCTGCCGGCCGGTTTCGATATCGAAGTCGAAACCATGCCGCACGACACCTATCTCGCCAATGTGTGGATGAAGGGTCAGTTCTACATGGGTTATTGGGGCATGCAGGCCACCGAAGACGCGACCTTCAACCTGCTCCTGACCTCCAACGCTTCCTACGAAGACACGGCTTGGAAGAACAAGGATTTCGACAAGCTGATTGCGGACGCCCGCGCCACGGTCGATCCGGCCAAGCGCAAGGAACTCTATGCGAAAGCGCAGCAACTGCAGCTGGACGAGACGCCTTATATCGTGCCGATCTTCGAAGACATCCTGACCGCCAGCGGCAAGGGTGCGGAGGATTGGACGATTGCGCCTCTCTCCCGCTACTACTACGCCGAAAACGTCTGGCTAAATAAGGCCTGATCGCATGAGCTGGGGCTATTTCATCCGCCGCTTGCTGGCCGTTTTTCTGGTGCTGGCGATCGTAACCTTCGCCGTGTTCGCCATCACGACGATGCTGCCGGGCAATGCAGCGATCATGATCCTGGGTGAATATGCCACCCCGGAAGCGGTCGCCGCACTGGAAAAGCAGCTGCATCTGGATCAGCCCTGGTACGCTCAATACCTGAGCTGGGTCGCCGGTATTCTTCACGGCGACTTCGGCACCTCGTTGCGCCTATCCTTGCCGGTGACCCAGGTCGTCGGCGAGGCTTTCGTCAACTCCGCAATGCTCGGGGCGACGGCGCTTGTCGCCGTTACCATTACCGCCATCCCGCTCGGCGCGCTGGCTGCGTTGAAGCGCGGTACGGGAATGGATCTCGGCCTTGGTCTGTTCAGCTATCTCGGTACGGCGCTGCCGGAATTCGTGACAGCGACTTTGCTGCTCGTCTTCTTCGCAGCCCCCCAGCACGGGCTTTTTCCCGCCGGTGGTTTCGTTGCGCCCTGGGAGGATCTTGGCGGTTTCGCAGCACATGTCGTGCTGCCCGCCGCAACGCTCGGCCTCGTGCTGATGGCGCATATCTCCCGGCAGGTGCGCTCGGAAATGTCGGAAGTGCTGTCGTCCGACTATATCCGCGCGGCACGGCTTAAAGGCCTGACTGAGCGGCGGGTGATCCGCCGTCATGCGCTGCCGAATTCGCTGGCGCCGGCGATTGCCGTCATCTCGCTCGATATCGGCTATCTGCTCGGCGGCATCATCGTGGTGGAGGAAATCTTCGCCTGGCCGGGTCTCGGCCGCCTGCTGATCTATGCGCTTGAAAACCGCGACCTGCCCGTCATTCAGGCCGTGACCCTGCTTCTCGCAGCCGTCTATGCCCTGTCCAACCTTCTGTCGGACATCGTCATTGCCCTGCTCGACCCGAGGGTACGTTATGCGTAATTTCTTCTCATCCCCCACCGCCATCATGGGCACGGCCCTGCTTTCGATCGTGCTTTTCGCCGCGATCTTCGGTCCGATGATCGCGCCCTATGACCCGCAGGCCTTCGATCCGCTGAACCGCCTGCAGGGGCCGTCGCTGACGCATCTTTTCGGCACTGACCAGTTCGGCCGCGACCTCTTGTCCCGCATCCTGACCGGTGCGCCCTCGACCGTTGCCTTCGGTGTCGGGGCAACCCTGCTCGGCGTCGGTATCGGCTCGATCATCGGCGTTGTCGCCGGGGTATCGGGCGGCTGGGTCGACAGTACGATCATGCGTATTCTCGACGGACTTCTGGCCGTGCCGGACCTGCTGTTCACGCTTTTGATCGTCACCATTCTCGGCGGCGGCATGGAACATGCGATGCTGGCCGTCTCGATCGCGTTTGCGCCGGGCATGGCGCGTATTGCCCGCAGTGCGGTTCTCTCCGTCCGTACCCGCGACTATGTGCGGGCCGCCGTCGCCCGCGGTGAATCCGGCGTCTATATCGTTACCTGCGAAGTGCTGCCGAATGCCTTGAGCCCGATCGTGGTCGAAGCGACGATCCGCGTTTCCTTCGCCATCATGATCGGCGCGACGCTCGGTTTCCTCGGTCTCGGCGCCCAGCCGCCGAGCACGGAATGGGGGCTGATGGTGGCGGAAGCCCGCCAGTTCATGTTCCGCAATCCCTGGTGCGTGGCGATCCCCGGCATTTCGATCGCCATTGCGGCGCTCGGTTTCAACCTTTTCGGCGACGCGTTGCGTGACGCCCTCGACCCCAAGAGGAGCCACGGATGACCTTGCAGACCATGACGCAGAACGTGATTGCAACTGCCGAAAAGCCGGCGCTTTCTATCCTCGACTATTCGCTTTCCTACAAGACCGCCAACGGGCTGATTTCGGCGCTGAAAAATATCGACCTGACGATCCCCAAGGGAAAGACGGTCGGCCTTGTCGGCGAAAGCGGCTCCGGCAAGTCTTCGATGGCGTGGTCGGTGATGCGTTACCTGCCGCCGAACGCGGTCGAGACCGGCGGCGCCATCCGGCTGGCCGGCGAGGAGCTGCTGGACCAAACACCGTTCCAGATGGCCGATATCCGCGGCAGGCGCATGTCGATGGTGTTTCAGGACCCTTCGACCTCACTCAACCCGACCATTCGCCTGGGCGAACAGATCGCCGAAGTGCTGATGCGCCATCGCGGCCTGACTAAAGCTCAGGCCTGGGCGGAGGCTGAAGTGGCACTTGCGCGCACCGGCATCACCAGGCCGAAGGAAATGCTGCAGCGGTTTCCGCATGAGGCATCGGGTGGCGAAAAACAGCGTGTCGTCATCGCCACCGCCTTTGCCTGCGAGCCGGAACTGATCATTTTCGACGAGCCGACCACGGCGCTCGATATCCTGACCGCGCGGCAGATCCTCGACCTGTTCAACCAGCTGCGCGACGAGACGAATGTTTCAGCGCTTTACATCTCGCACGATCTCGGGCTCGTTTCCCGCGTGGTGGACGAGGTTTCGGTGCTGCACAAGGGCGTCATCGTCGAGCGTGGGCTTGTCGGCGAGGTGTTTGCCAAACCTTCCGCGCCCTATACGAAACAGCTGATCGGGGCGGTGCCGAACCCGGACCGCTGGATCGGCGTCGATGCACCGGCCGAGCCGAAAACACTGATCAAGCTCGACGGGATCGGCGTGCATTACGGTGCACCATCGAAGATCCAGAAGATGTTCTGGCCGGAAGATGCCGAAAAGGTCGGCTTCTGGGGCGCAAAGGACGTCAATTTCGAGGTCCGCAAGGGCGAACTGCTCGGCGTTGTCGGCGAAAGTGGATCGGGCAAATCGACCATCGCCAAGGTTCTTGCCGGCCTGCAGGATTTTCAGGGCAATCTAGAAATCGAGGGGAAAACGATCGGCAGCCGCAAGGTGATCGACCGGGCCTATCGTCGCCGGGTACAGATCGTCTTCCAGCATCCGGATGCCTCGCTCAATCCGCGCCAGAAGATCGGCAGGATCATCGCCCGGCCGCTGAAACTCTACGGCGTCGTGCCGCGTGAAAAGATCAAGGCGCGGATCGCCGAGCTGCTGGAAATGGTGCGCCTGCCGGAGGAATATGCCGATCGTTATCCGCACCAGCTTTCCGGCGGCGAAAAGCAGCGCGTGGCGATTGCCCGCGCCTTTGCGGCCGAACCGGAACTGGTGATCTGCGACGAGGTGACGGCGGCGCTCGACGTGTCGGTTCAGGCCGCAGTGGCCGAACTGCTGGTCAAGCTGCAGAAGGATACCGGCGCTGCCTGCGTGTTCATCACCCATGACCTCAACCTGATCCGGCAGCTCGCGCATCGCATCGCCGTCATGCATCACGGCAAGCTGGTCGATTTCTTCGACAGGCCGGATGCACGCTCCGAAGACCGCGATCCCTATACCAAGGCGCTGCTCGATGCGGTGCCGGTTCATACGCCCGTGGAGGCTTTTGAAATCGCATGAGCATGTATGTTCCCCAGGAGTTTTCCGGTGAGACGCGCGGTGGCCGTCAGGTTCTTTTGAAGTTCGCCCCGCCGGAGTTCGAAACGCGTCTTGCGGCGACACGCCGGCGGATGCGGGAGCGCGATCTCGATGCGCTGATCGTGTTTTCGCAGGAAAGCCACTACTGGCTGACGAGTTATGACACCGCCGGTTACGTGTTTTTCCAGGCAGGGCTGGTGCTTGCAGACGATGGCAGCGACACGGTGCTTCTGACCCGCACGCCGGATCTGCGGCAGGCGAATGTTGCTTCTCTTTATGACGATGTACGTGTCTGGCTGAATGCCGAGGATGCGAACCCGGCTAACGACCTGCGCGCCATCATGGCCGAGAAGGGGCTTGCCGGCAAAAAGGTCGGCGTCGAATATGCGACCTACGGCCTGACCGGCGCCAATGCCCGCATGGTCGACACGGCGCTCGACGGTTTCTGCGTCACCGAGGATGCGTCCGACATCATCCGCACCGGACGTCTGGTGAAATCCGCGGCCGAGCTGGGACATGTGCGCATGGCGGGCAAGCTGGCGGATGCGGCCGTGCGCGCGGCAATCGATGCGACGAAGCCGGGCATTCCCGATACCGTGCTTTCGGGGGCGGCACTCACGTCCATGCTTTCCGGCGGCGGCGACATTCCCTCCGGCGGGCCGCTCGTCAATTCGGGGCCGCGCGCGCTTTACGGCCGCGGCATCGGGGGTCCGCGACTGATCGAGGAACAGGACCAGATCCTGGTCGAACTTGCCGGCTCGCATTGCCGCTATCATGTCGTGGTCGAGCATACGCTGGTGACAGGCAAGCCGGACCCGCGCCAGTTCGACATGCTGAAGGTGGCGAAGGAAGCGCTCGACGGCATCAAGGATGCGGCAAGGGCAGGGGTGGCGCTCGGCACGCTCGACGATATCCATCGCCGCGTGCTGGACGATGCGGGTTTTGCCAAGGCGCGTTATGCCGCCTGCGGTTATGCGCTGGGCTGCACCTTCAAGCCGACCTGGATGGATGTGCCGCCGATGATCTATTCCGGCAATCCGCTGATCATGACGCCGGGCATGGTGTTCTTCGTCCATATCATGATCCCCGACGCGACGACGGGGCTGGTTGCCGGTGTCGGCCAGACCTTCGCGATCACCGACGGCGCGCCGGAAGTGTTCAGCGACCTTCCGGTGGAACTCTACTGCTGCTGAGCGCGGCACTGACAATCAAGACATAAAAGAGCAGGCATTCATGGATCTTCAACTGAACGGAAAGACGGCGCTGGTGTTTGGCGCGGGCGGTGGTCTTGGCGGTGCGATTGCACGGTCGCTGGCGGCGGAAAAGGCCAATGTCGTCGTTGCCGATATAGATCTGGCAGCAGCTGAGAAGACGGCACAGGCGATCGAGGCGCAAGGGCACAAGGCTTTCGCGCTGCAGTGGGATATCGGCGATCTTTCGGTGATCGGGGAGCGGCTGGCGCTGATTTCTTCGACCTTCGGACCTATTGATGTGCTGGTCAACAACACAGGCGGCCCGCCGCCGACGCCGGCGGCGGGGCAGGCGCCGGAAATCTGGTCGAAATATTTCGACAGCATGGTTCGCTCTGTGATCGCGGTAACCGACGCGATCCTGCCGTCGATGCGCGAGCGCGGTTTCGGCCGCATCATCACCTCGACCTCTTCGGGTGTGGTTGCCCCCATACCCAATCTGGGCATTTCCAACAGTCTGAGGCTGGCGCTGGTCGGCTGGTCGAAGACCCTGGCGCGGGAAGTGGGCCGTGACGGGATCACCGCCAATGTCGTTCTGCCGGGCCGTATCGCCACCGGCCGCATCGTGTTTCTCGACGAGCAGAAGGCCAAGCGCGAGGACCGACCGGTGGCGGATGTCACGAAGGAAAGCACGGGCTCCATTCCGGTCGGCCGTTATGGCGATCCGCAGGAATATGGCGATGCCGTCACCTTCCTGGCGAGCCCACGCGCATCCTACATCACCGGCTCGGTGATCCGCATCGACGGTGGCCTTCTCGCCAACATCTGATTAGAAATTGGGATCAAGACCTGCGGTTCCAGCGGGCATATGGGAGAAAGACATGACATTCAGCACGCAGTCCAAGGGCGTCTACGCGATCGCCGCCACGCCGTTTCATGACGATGGCGCGATCGACTTCAACTCTGTCGATCGCCTGACGGACTTTTACGAAGAGAGCGGCTGCACCGGCATCACCATTCTGGGCATCATGGGCGAGGCGCCGAAGCTGGAAGCGGATGAAAGCCGGGCGATCATCAAGCGTGTCGTCGAACGCGCGAAAATTCCGGTCATCGTCGGCGTTTCGGCGCCCGGTTTTGCCGCGATGCGTTCGCTTGCCCGCAGCTCGATGGACATGGGTGCTGCCGGCGTGATGATCGCGCCGGGACAGGGCGCCAAGACCGACGAGCAGACGATCAACTATTTCGCCGGTGCCGTGGAAGCGGTCGGCGAAGACGTGCCGTGGGTGCTGCAGGACTATCCGCTGACGCTCAACACGGTGATCGCCACCAGCGTGGTCGCCAAGATCATCACCAACCACCCGTCCTGCCTGATGTTGAAGCACGAAGACTGGCCGGGTCTCGAAAAAATCTCCAAGCTGCGCGCCATGCAGAAGTCGGGCGAATTGCGTGAATTCTCCATCCTCTGCGGCAATGGCGGCATGTTCCTCGATTTCGAACCGGAACGCGGCGCAGACGGCGCGATGACCGGTTACGGTTTCCCCGACATGCTGAGCGAACTGGTGTCGTTGTTTGAAGCGGGAAAACGAGACGAGGCGCATGACCTGTTCGACGCGCATCTGCCGCTGATCCGTTACGAGCAGCAGCTCGGCGTCGGCCTTGCCGTGCGCAAGCACATCCTGAAGCGCCGCGGCGTGATTGCTTCGGATGCCCAGCGCAAGCCGGGCCAGATGCTGACGGCAACGGCACGGGCCGAGGTGGACTACCTCTTGGCGCGCGTGGCACGGCATGACAAGCGGGCGGCGTTGTAAGGTCGCTTTGGCAAGAAAGAGGGCGGCGCTGGCCGCTATCTCCGTCCTGCTCGGGCTTGTCCCGAGCATCTGCCGCCGTTTCGATTTCCTCGACGTCCCGGTTCTGGTGGCGTGGTTAGATCCTAGGGACAAGCCCTAGGATGACGAAACGAGAGGGCGAACATCCCTCAAAAAGAGAAACCGGCGGCTCCCGCCGGTATTTCCCATCAATCCAGCGGCTTGTAGGCGATAACGTCCATCTCGACCTTGACGTCGACCATCATCGGGGATTCGACGGTGGAGCGTGCCGGCGGGTGGTCGATGAAATGTTTCTGGAAAACGGCGTTGAAGCTGGAGAAATCGCGGGCGTCGTCGAGCCAGACATTGACCTTGACGACATGTTCGAGAGTGCAATCGGCCAGCGCCAGAACAGACTTGATGTTCTCGATCACCTGTTCGGTCTGGGCAACGATATTGCCGACGATGACTTCGCCATCGACGGTCGGCACCTGGCCCGAAACATAGACGAAATCACCGGCGCGGACGGCCTTGGCGAAAGGGCGGCGCTGGCCGCCGGCCTGGGCGTCGGCGACATCGTAACGGATGAGTTTCTTGCTGCTCATGGAAAAAGTCTTTCTATTCCAGTAGGGAGTGCAGGGCGGCTTATGCCACATCCTGCACGAAATGGCCCGGCGAAACTTCGCGGTAGCTGCGTTTCGGGGCGACGTAATCGAAGGGCCGCACGGGGCTCTTGATCTCTTCCGTCAGAGGCGGCGGTGTCTGGCCGCGGCGCGACGGATCGGGGATCGGCACGGCCGAGATCAGGCGCTGCGTGTAGGCATGTTGCGGATTGTCGAAGATCGCGGAACGCGGTCCGATCTCTACGATTTCGCCCAGGAACATCACCGCGACGCGGTGGCTCATGCGTTCGACTACCGCCATGTCATGGCTGATGAAGAGATAGGCGAGGCCGCGCTTTTCCTGCAGGTCGAGAAGCAGGTTGGAGACCTGCGCCTTGACCGACACGTCGAGCGCTGAGACGGCTTCGTCGGCAACGATGAATTTCGGGTCGAGCGCCAGTGCACGGGCAATCGAGATACGCTGGCGCTGGCCGCCGGAGAACTCGTGCGGATGCCGATCCGCCATGGCGGCGGAGAGGCCGACCTGTTCGAGAAGCTCGGCAACGCGGGCCTTGGCGTCCTTGCGACCCATCAGGCCGTGGGCGAGCATGGGTTCGGCAATCGCGGAGCCGACGGTGATGCGCGGGTTGAGCGAGGCAAACGGATCCTGAAAGATCATCTGCGAGGTACGGCGCATGGTGCGAAGCTCGCGCGTGCCGGCCTTGGTCACGTCCTGACCGTCTATGACGATCGAACCGGCAGACGGATTGAGCAGGCGGATGATGGCGCGGCCGGTCGTCGATTTACCGCAGCCGGATTCACCGACCAGCGAGAGCGTTTCGCCGGGGCGCAGATCGAAGGAGACGTCTTCGACAGCGTGGACACGGCCGTTCGGCAGATCGAAGCGGACGGCGAGATTGTCGACCTTGAGGATCGGTGCGACGGTCGAGGCGACCGGGTTCATCTCGCGGCCATCGGTGGCTGTGCCGGTCGAAGCATCGACTTCGGGAAAACGCTTCGGGGCGACGGCTGAACCCATCGTGCCCAGCCGCGGGATCGAGGCGAGCAGGGCCTTGGTATAGGTCGCGGTCGGGGCCGCAAAAATTTCGTCGGTCTTGCCGGTCTCGACCATGTCGCCACGGAACATCACCACGGTGCGGTCGGCGATCTCGGCGACGACGCCCATGTCATGGGTGATGAACAGCACACCCATGTTTTCCTCCCGCTGCAACTCGCGCAGCAGGTGGAGGATTTCGGCCTGGATGGTGACGTCGAGCGCGGTTGTCGGCTCGTCGGCGATCAGCAGTTTCGGGCGGCAGGCGAGCGCCATGGCGATCATCACGCGCTGGCGCATGCCGCCGGAGAACTTGTGCGGATATTCGTGAAGGCGGGCCTTGGCGGCGGGGATACGGACGCGTTCCATCAGCCGCACGGTTTCGGCTTCAGCCTGGCTCCACGACAGACCGCGATGCAGGACGAGCGCCTCGGCGATCTGGTTGCCGATCGTGAAGACCGGGTTGAGCGAGGTCATCGGCTCCTGGAAGATCATGCCGATCGAGCCGCCGCGGACTTTCCGCATCTCGGCTTCGCTGGCCTTCAGGAGATCCGTGCCGTCGAGCAGAATGCGGCCCTCGGTGCGCGAGCGGCCGGCGGGCAGCAGCCGCATGGTCGAAAGCGCCGTGACGCTTTTGCCCGAGCCGCTCTCACCGACGATGGCAACCGTCTCGCCGGCATCGACATGCAGGCTGATATTGCGGATGACGGCTTTCCAGCCACCTTGGGTCTTGAACGAGGTCGTCAGGTTCTCGACCGAGAGCACCGGCGTTTTTTTGGTAATGTCGGTCATGATCAGCTTTCCTTGGCGAGACGCGGATCGACGAGATCGCGCAGGCCGTCGCCCAGCAATTGCAGGGAGAGAACCGAGAAGACGATGGCGAGGCCCGGAAACACCATCAGCCACGGTGCGTTGTTCATGTATTCGCGGCCGGAGGCCAGCATCGTGCCCCAGGTCGGCATGTCGGTGGAAACGCCGACGCCGAGGAAGGAGAGGCTTGCTTCGGCGAGCATTGCCGAGGCGAAGACGAATGTTGCCTGCACGAGGATGGGGGAAGCGAGGTTGAGCAGCACGTGGCGGGCAAGGATCTGCCATGTCGGCAGGCCCATGGCGACGGCCGCTTCGATATAGGGAAGCTCTCGCAGGACCAGCGTCGAGCCGCGGACGATACGGGCGAGACGCGGTGCATAGGTGATGCCGAGCGCCAGGATGACGGTCGTCAGCGAGGGGCCGAGGGCTGCGACCAGCGCGATGGCGAGCAGGATATCCGGGAAGGACATCATCGCATCCAGCAGGCGCGAGATCGGCGCATCGAGGCTGCGGAAGAAACCTGCGGCAACGCCGAGGATGACACCGAGCACGGTGGAGATGACGACGACGCCGAGGCTGACGAGCAGCGAGATGCGGCCCGCAAAAATGGCGCGGGAAAAGATATCACGGCCGAATTCGTCGGTGCCGAAGAAGTTCGTCATCGACGGCGGCTTCAGCTTGTTGATGATCGACAGCTTGTTCGGCGCATAGGGTGCGACCCAGGGGGCAAGCAGCGCAGCCAGAATGACGATCGCCAGAATGATGGCACCGAAAAGCATGGCGCGATTGCCGAACAGGCGGCGGAGGCCCGACGCGAAGGGCATGGAGACGGAAGCCATCGTGGTCATAGGCGCACCCGCGGATCAACGAGAATGTAAAGCATGTCGACAATGAAGTTGATGAGGACATAGATGGCGGCAACGACGAGCAGCGCGCCCTGAATGACCGGATAGTCACGGCGCAATACCGCCGAGACGACGAGATTGCCGACGCCGGGCAAGCCGAAGACGGTTTCGGTGACGACGGCACCGGCAACCAGCATGGCGATGGAGAGGCCGATGACGGTGATGATCGGGATCATCGCGTTCTTCAAGGCGTGCTTCAGGATGACGCGACCTTCGCCGGCGCCCTTGGCGCGGGCTGTGCGGACGTAATCATCGCCCAGGACATCGAGCATGGCGGCGCGGGTAAAGCGGGTGATCAGCGCGGAGTTGACGACGCCAAGCGCCACGGCCGGCAGCACGAGATGGTGCAGGCGCTCGAGGAACGGCGTTTCCGGCCCGCCGTAACCTGAAGCCGGGAACCAGCCCTGACCGACGGCAAAGACCTGGATCAGGATCAGGCCGAGCCAGAAGCTCGGCACGCTGGCGGCGACCATGGTGAGCGTCACGACGATCTGGTCGAAGATCGTGCCGCGTTTGACGGCCGACAGGATGCCGACCGGAAGCGCGATCGCGACCGCGATCAGGATCGAGAACAGGGTGAGGAAGAAGGTCGGCTCGGCACGCGCGGCAAGCGCCGTCGTGACCGGCTGGTTGAGGAAGATCGACTGGCCGAGATCGCCTTGCACAATGCCGAGAACGAACTGGCCATATTGCAGGAGAAGCGGTGCATCGAGCCCCATCTTTTCGCGCAATTGCGCGATGTCTGCCGGGGTCGCGTCCGACCCCAGCATGACAGCGGCAGGATCGCCGGGCGTGACGCGGACGATGATGAAGACCACCGTCACGACGAGGGCGAGCACGATTGCCATGCCCCCCAGCCGTTTCAGCAGCGCCTGTGCGATCCTTGCCATAGTCTAGTCCTTGGTTTTTATGCAATTCCAGCAGAACCGGTTACCGCTTCTGCTGGAATTGCTTGAGCCTTACTTCTTCGGGGCAACGTTCCAGAAATGCGGCCAGTAGGTCGGCTCGTAACCGGAAACACCGTTGGCAACGCCGGAAACGGCATTGAAGTTGCCGACCTTGTAGAGCGGTGCATCATCATAGATGACCGTCTGGATGCCGTCCCATGCCGCCTTCTTGGCGTCGTCGGTCGTGGCGTCCATGTAGGTCGCAACAGCCTTGGCCTTCTGCTCGGACACGTACCAGCCCGGATAGCTGTCGGTGATCGTGTTGATCGTCGTCGGGTCACCCGGGAAGTTGGAATGGGTGATGAAGATGTCCCATGCCTTGCTATCGGCGCGGCGAGTCGTCAGCGTTGCCCAGTCGACCACCTGCAGATCGACCTTGAAGCCGGCGGCTTCGAGATAGGCCTTGGCGACTTCGCCGATCTTGTAGTGGAATTCGTACTGGCGGCTGGTCAGAAGACGGATCGGCGTGCCGTCGTAACCACCAGCTTCGAGCAGCTTCGCAGCTTCTTCCGGATTGCCGTCGCCGTAACGGGCGACACCTTCTTCGGTGTGCCAGAAGGAACCTTCCGGGAAGATCGAGGCATCGACGCTGAAGAAGCGCTCGTCGGAGAAGGCGGCCATCATCATGTCATTCGGGTTGAGTGCTGCCTGAACCGCCTGACGCAGTTCCTTCTTGGCGAGCACGCCTTCCTTCATGTTCATGTTCATCGAAGCCCAGCCGGCATCGCGGAAGATGACGGGCTTGGCATTGCCGCTCTTTTCAACGCGCTCGAAGGCGCTGACCGGCAGGGAGTCGGCATAATCGAACTGGCCGGAAATCAGGCCTTCGACGCGGGTATTGGCATCGGGAACCGGAACGAAACGGATTTCCTTGGCGATCGCTTCGCGCTTGCCGGCATAGTTGCTCGGCTCACCTTCAGGCGACTTGTAGCCGTCGAAACGGACGAGCTGGGTGTACTGGTCGGGCTTGCGCTCCTTCAAGGCATAAGGGCCGGTGCCGACGAATTCGGTCAGCGTATCGGCAACCTTTTCCGACGGCAGGATGACGGAGGCCTGCGAGAGCGTGGCGAGCAGCGGCGCGTAACGCGACTTCAGCTTGAAGACGACAGCATGATCGCCATCTTCCGTCAGGCTTTCAACGATGGCGGCAACCTGCTTGCCCTTGGAATTGACCGCCATCCAGCGCTTCAGCGAGGCGGTGACGTCCTTGGCATCGAAATCGCTGCCGTCGTGGAATTTCACGCCTTCGCGCAGCGGAATGCGGTAGGTGAGGCCGTCTTCGGAAATCGTCGGCTGGCCTGCGGCCAGCAGCGGTACGGACTTCCACTGGGCGTCATAGGTGTAGAGCGTCTCGAAAATATGCTGGTCGATGGTCAGCACGATATCGGTCGCCGTCTGCATGACGTCGAGCGTCGGCGGCTCGCCGATCGTGGCAACAGTCAAAACACCGTCGCTTGCCTGCGCCATGGCAAGGCTGCTGGTGCCGGCCAAGGCCGCCAGCGTCATCAGAACAAGTGCACTCTTTTTCATGGTCATCCCCTTGTTGCGTTCGGTTCGTTCAGTCTTTCGGCCGGCTTTCCTGTCCGGCCGGAATGTCAGGCGTCCAGTCCCAGCGGATCGGCGACGCGCGGCCAGAGCTTCAGGCTCGCCTTGCGATAGGGCGTCGTTGCCGGGTTGGTCGGATAGGAAGTCGGCGCGGCGATATAGACGATCTCGGAGGAGACCGGCTGGAAGCCCGCGTAGAAATGGTTGGTCGACTTGATCAGCATGTAGGATTTCGAGGCGAAATCGATGCCCTGATTGGCAAAGATATCCGGCTCGTAGGTCTGGGTGCGGCTGGTGATCAACACGATATCGATATTGGTACCGACCGGCCTAATGACCGCGGCACTGCCGAGCGTGACGCGCGAATTGCGAAAGCTCTGCCAGCCGGCATCGAAGACCTTCTGCACGGTGACGCGCAGATCCAGCGGATCGCCGCCTTCCGGGCTCGACTTGCCGCCGACGCGCAAAGAAAGTTCTGCGCCTTCGCCTGCTGCATGGCAGAAGGTAACGGCGATCGGATCCCAGATCGTGGCGACAGCGAAATCATCCATGCCGCGTTCCATCATCCGGCGCAGAATATAGGTCGCGTCACCGGCAACACCGCCGCCGGGATTGTCCCAGACATCGGCGATGGTGACCGGCTTTTCAGGATGCGCGGCGCGGATGGCGATGGCCTTGTCGAGACCTTCCTCGGTATCGAACATCGGCATCGCGGTGGTCTTGCGCAGGCTATAGAGTTCGCGGCCGAGCTTTTCAGCCAGCGCCTCACCCTTTTGTTTGTCATTGTCGGTGACGACGACGATGCGGGTGCCCATGTCGGGCAGGTCGCCGGCCATGAAACCGTGGATGACGGAGGCGGACAGGATGCCGTCCTTGCCTTCCATCGCCTGCATGCGGTCGACAAAGGAGCGCATCGGTTCACGGCTGGTCGGGAAGATGGTGATCATCCGGCAGTCGAAGGTGGAGATGACCGGCTTGATGTTGCCACGCAGCGCCTGGAGCGCCAGTTCGACGACGTGTTCGCCGCGCTGTTCGAAATCCGTATGGGGGAATTCGAGGAAGGCGGCCATGATGTCGAGGTTGGCGACGCGCAGGGCGGTCAGATGGCTGTGCGGATCGAATTCGGCGGCAACCAGAACGTCCGGGCCGACGATTTCGCGGACGCGGGAGAGAAGATCACCTTCGGGATCATCATAACCCTGGGCTGCCATTGCACCGTGCAGGCCAAGAACCACGCCATCGACCGGCAGGGCGGCTTTCAGTTCGGCCAGGATCTGGTCGCGCAGCGTCTCATAGGTCCGGCGCTGGATGAGGCCGGCAGGCTCGGCCCAGCAGGACGTGCCTTCGATGACGGTGAACCCTTCCTGCCTGCCGCGACGGCGCAGGATCGGGACCACGGAGGAACACAAGGTCGGTGTATCGGGATGTTCGCCCGGCCCGGCATAAAACGCCGCCTTGAAGGCGTTCATATCCGTCGGCACGGGAGAAAAAGTGTTCGTCTCTGTCGCCAGCGAGGCGGTGAAGATGCGCATGTCTTAAATCCGAATACACTTCGGCCTGCGAGCCGACGTTATCGAGGCCCGTAACCGTTGCCATGTTGTGTTGTTTTGAAGTCTGCCGGAGCCGCCCGTATGACTGTCGCTCAGGGACAGTTGCGGTGTTCTCGGATCATCCTGTTTCCCATTTTCCTCAGTTCGCCCGCTCACCGTTTCGGTGTAATTTATTTTCTTCATAATGCGCCAAATCAAAGCCAAGTCAATGGATTTTCAGATTTGGCATTATTTTGTGTAATTTATTTTCTTAAACGTGAAATTCGCGGAAAATTTTCATGTCGGTTGGAGGCGCCGGATTTTTCCTCACACTCAGCTGCAACCACAATCCATTTTTGAATCAATGCCTTCGATTGCCATGAGCAGCGGGCAGTTCCGGCGGGGAGAAAATCAGCCATGAAAAAGGGCGCCCTCGATAGGCGCCCGATTTTCATCGTCTTGCTCGATCCGTGGCAGCGAGGGGGCTGCTCGTCGGTTCGATGTGAGAAAAATTTTCAGACCCAGGCCTTACCAGACGGTTCCGCGGGCATCGACATTTTCCACCCGCGTGACCACGCCATCCTTGTGAAAGACCATGCGGTTGAAGAGATTGGTGACGACGCAGGTATGGTTCGGCACGACCTTCACCTGCTCGCCGATCTCCGGGAAGGGTGTCGTGCAGGCGGAAATGTCGACCACCGCATGTTCTTCCGAAAGCGAAACAACCTTTGCGCCTTCATAACCGGCGATCGAACCGTAATCGGAAAAGCCGAGCAGGTCCGACGTCAGCGCCTTGGAGCCCGAGTCCAGCACGGCGCGATCAGGCGCCGGGCGGGAAACGACGGTGGCAAGGATATGCATGGCCAGATCGTCGTTGGTGCAATGGCCGGCGCGCACCATGCTGCGGTCGTTATAGACATAGGTGCCGGCGCGGTGTTCGGTGGCCGATGGCACGAGATGGGCGAAGAACAGGTCCGGCGAGCCGCCGCTGGAGCGGACCGGGCAATCGATATCCTTGTCGGCCAGCAGGGTCATGGTCTTTGCCATGAAGGCCTCGACCTGTTCGGCACCGCCGGTGGCCGGGTAGGTCATGATGCCGCCGAAGGTGAGGCCGGGGGCGGCGGTGATCTTTGTCGCCAGCGCGACGGCCGCTTCCGGCGACTGCACGCCGCAGCGCTTGGCGCCGGTGTCGCATTCGATCAGCACGGTCAGCGGGCGGGAAGCGTCAAACGTGGCTGCGAGGCCTGCGACAGTCGTCTCGCTATCGGCAACGACGGCGAGCTTCGCCACACGGGCGTTGAGCGCCTTGAGGCGCGCGAGTTTTGCGGCACCCAGAATGTTGTAGGTGATCAGGATGTCGTCGAAACCGGCATCTGCAAACACTTCCGCCTCGGTGACCTTCTGGCAGTTGAGGCCGACCGCTCCGGCTTCCACCTGCTGGCGGGCGACGGCTGCGATCTTGTGGGTCTTGATATGCGGTCGGAACGCCTTGCCATGGCTTTCGCAATAGGCCTGAACCCGGGCGATGTTGGCGGCAAGCCGCGTCTCGTCGATGACCGGCATCGGGGTTGCAACCTCATCGAGCGGCGTGCCGGGTTCGGGCCAGGGATAGTTCATGGAAGAGACCTCATGGGGATGAAGCGACCGTGCCTGAAACGGCATCGGCGCAGGGAAGGTTGCTTTTATTTTCTTGAGATGGCCGAGTTTCGTTGATGCTGGCCGGCATTATGCTATCAAATAATGGAACTGTGAAATTCATTTTCACGCGCGCATGCATTTTTTCTTGGCGTAGCCAATCTGAAGGGAAGACCGAATGGATCTGTTTCATGCCCTTTCCGATCAGGATGGCCGGCTTTCCGGGCTTGAAGCGAAGCTCGCCCAGTTCGCGCTGGAAAATGTCGATTTCGTCGTCAATGCATCGATCATCGAAGTGGCTGAAAAGGCCGGCGTCTCGCCGCCGACCGTGACGCGCTTCTGCAGGCGGTTGGGCTGCCAGGGTTATTCCGATTTCAAGGTGCAGCTTGCAAGGCTGGCCTATGTCGGCCTACGCTACATGACGCCCGAGGCGCCGACTGCGACGGCCGAAGAAGTGGCGCAGGATATCGTGTCGAAGGCGCAGAACGCGCTGTTCGAGGTGCATCGCCAGCTGGATCTGCGCGTCATCGAAAAGGCCGCACAGTTGCTGCGCGCCGCCGAGTTCATCCAGGCTTTCGGCGCCAGCGGCAATTCGGCGATGATCGTCAACGAGCTGCATAACCGGCTGTTTCGCCTGAGCTGCCGGGTGCACGCATCGAGCGACCACGGCATGAACCTGATGATTTCGGCAGCTGCCCAGCCGGGCACGGTGGTTTTCGGTTCGTCGTTTACCGGCCGCGACATGGGGCTTGTTCACTGCCTGGAACTGCTGCGCGAGCGCGCGATCCCGACGATCGTGATGACGCAGAGCGGTTCGCCGGTGGCAGAGGCGGCCGACGTGGTGATCGCGATCGAGATGCCCGAGGGCAAGAACATCTTTCGACCGACCTCGACGCGTTACGCCTATCTGGCGGCGATCGACATTCTCGCCAACATGGTCGCCTATGCCGATCGCAGCAGAGCGCTGAAATCGCTGCGCGCCATCAAGGAGGAACTGGTGCGCAACCGTGACGGGGACGACCGCCAGCTTCTCGGCGACTGATTGCAGCGCAAATCCAGGCATTTTCAGATTGTTGAATTTGCGACATGATGATGCCGTTTTCAGGCAAGAAGTATTGTCGCAATCAGACGACAGAGGTGTCGAATTTTGAACATTCGAGACGGGCAAGGAGAGCTGCCTGCCTCAAGCATTCTGGGTTGATATCCGTGTAAGAAGCCAGACATCAAGGCGTTGGCGACACAATGTCGGTCACGCCGCATAATCCTTGCGGTCTTTGGCACCGCCGCGGCAAGGCGACATGCCGGGATGAGGCATCGCCATTTTCAAAACATCGTAAAACGAGACCTTCATGTCTAGGCAAACCCTGGCGACTGTGATGGCGCCGCTTCTCGGCCTGTTCATTCTGAGCGTCGGCAACAGTTTTCTGTCGTCTCTTACCACCCTGCGGCTCGATGCGGCGGGTGCCTCGCCGACGATGATCGGTGTGGTTTCATCCGCCTATTTCGTCGGGCTGACGCTCGGGGCGATGTACCATGACCGGCTGATCGTGCGGATCGGCCATATTCGCGCTTATGCAAGCTTTGCCTCGCTCGGCGTTGCCAGCATTCTCATTCAGGTCCTGTCGGCCGACTGGATGCTCTGGATTTTGGTCAGGCTCATCTATGGCTGGACGACTGTCGGCGTTTTCCTCGTCATTGAAAGCTGGCTCCTGCTGGTTGCGGACCAGACGGTGCGCGGCCGGTTTCTCGCGCTCTACATGATCGCCTTTTACGGCGCGGGTGCGCTTGGCCAGGCGCTTCTTGGAACGGTCAGCGGCATGGGAGAATTTGCGCCGTTCATCGCAGCTGCCATGCTGGCATCATTGTCTGTTCTTCCGATCGTCATCCTGCCGCGCGAAATGCCGGTGATGGATAAGGTGGAAGCGCTCAAGCCGTTGCAGCTTTTCAGCATGTCGCCGAGCGGCGTGATCGGCTGTTTCGGTTCCGGTATCGCGATTGCTGCGGTCTACACGCTTTTTCCACTCTATCTGCAAACCATCGGCATGCCGGTGGATGAGGTGGGAATGATGATGGCCTGCGTCATTCTCGGTGCGATGGCGCTGCAATATCCGGTGGGGCGCTGGTCGGACAAGCAGGACCGCCGCGTGGTGCTGATTACGCTCGCATTCGCCTGCCTGCTGCTATGCGCTGCCATCCTGTTGTTGCCGCATGATGCGACCACGCTGATGATTACCCTCTTCCTGCTTGGCGGCGGCATTTTTGCTATCTATCCGGTAGCCATCAGCTTTTCGGCTGACCGCGCATCGGCGGATTCGCTGGTGCCGATGATCCAGGGCATGCTTCTGGTCAATTCGCTCGGCTCTGCGATAAGCCCGATCTCGATTTCCGCCGCGATGAGCACCTTTGGCCCGGCCGGATTGTTCTGGTCGCTTGCGGTGCTGAACGTCCTGATGGTGGTATTCTTCATCTGGCGGCGTGGTGCACGGCCGGAAGCCACGCAGGTTGCGCCATTCGCGCCGGCGACCGCGATGTCACCCATCGGGGCCGAGATCCGCGTGACCGACGAGATGATCCAGGGCGTGCTGGATCACGACAATGCGGAAGGGCAAGCCTCAGCGAAGCAGGCGTGATTGGCCGGTGCTGCGAAAGGGGCGTTTCAGCCGAGCGTCCTCGCCGTCAGTTTCGGCAGCATCAGCCGGAAGGCAATGCTGCGGGCGCTCTGGAACAGAAGAAGCGCGATCCACAGGCCGTGATTGCCGAAAAGCGGCTGCAGCACGGCCCAGGCGGCAAAATAGGTGGCGAGCGACAAGAGCATGAGATTGCGCATCTCGCGTGACCATGTCGCGCCGATATAGACCCCGTCCATCTGGAAGGCGATGGCGCCGACCAGCGGCATGATCGCCGCATAGGGCAGGAACCCCCGAGCCAGAAGATCGACTGTGGCATTGGGCGATGCCAGATCGATGACCCACCAGCCGCCGGCGAGGAATGACAGTGCGACGAGTGCGCCGAAGACCAGCGCCCAGAGCGTCGTGAGCTTTATCATCCGGTCGAAGGCGATACGGTTGCGCGCGCCGACGGCGCGGCCGGCGAGCTGTTCGGCGGCGGTGGCGATGCCATCGAGGAAAGCGACGCCGAAGAAATAGAACCGGAGCAGGATCGTGTTGGCGGCCAGAATATCGATGCCCAGTTCGCCGCTCTGGCGGGTGAAGAAGGAAAGTCCGATCAGAAGCGCAAACGACCGGATCATCATGTCGCCATTGACCGAGAAAAGCCGGCGCAGGCTTTTCAGGTCCGGCCAGTTCCAGCTCGCCTTGTCGGTGCGACAGAGGATGATGATTGCACCGGCTACCGCCGTAACGATTTCGGAAACGAGGCTTGCGATGGCAAGGCCGGCAACGCCGCCATCGAGACCAAGCACCCACCAGATGCTCAAGCCGAGATTGAGGCCATTGAGCAATCCCTGCAGAAGCATGGCGGTGAGCGCATCACCGCGGCCGATGATCCAGCCGAAGGCGACGAAATTGAACAGCACGAAGGGCGCCGACCAGACACGCCAGGAGAAGTAGATCTTTGCGGCCTCGGCCACTGCGCCATCCGCGCCGAGCACGGTCAGCCCGAGATTGCCGATCGGGACGTGCAAAAGAAGGATTACGAGACCTGCGACCATGGAAATGGTCAGCCCGCCGAGCAGCATACGCTGCTCAAAACGGCGATCTCCCGCACCATATGCCTGGGCGGTGAAACCGGTCGTCGCGCCGCGTAAAAAGTTGAAGGTGACGAACAGCACGTCGAAAATGACGGCGGCGAGCGCCACGCCGCCGATCAGCGCCTCCTGCCCCAATTGCCCGATCACGCCCGTCGCCACGAGGCTGACGAGCGGGGTCGAGAAATGGGCGATCATCATCGGGATCGCGATGCGCAGCACTTCGCGATGGGTAACCTCGAATGAGGGGGCGGTGTCTGCGGTCGTCGCGGTGGCCACTTAGTCTTTCCGGTGCGGTTCTCCGAGCGTGTGCATCAGCCGGTTGGCCCAGCCGAAGATCGCCACGGAATGGATAAGGTCGAGGATTTCAAGATCACTCAGGCCGGTCTCGCGCAAGTGATAGAACTGATAGACACCGACATTATCCGGATGAGCGGTCAGATCGACGCCGAAATTGAACAATGCCTGGTCGTATTCGCCAAGATCGGCCTCGAGGCCGTTGGTGTAGATCTCGTCGACCACTTCCGGCCGCTTTTCCAGCTGGATGAAACGGTTGGCGTGAACCTGGGCGCAATAGATGCAGTGGTTGACGAAGGAGGCGGCAAGCGCGCCGAGTTCGCGTCCGCCGCGAGACAGGCCGCCATCGCTATACATGATGTCGTTGAAGAGCGGCGAGCGCTCGGCGAGCATCTCGGTTTCCTGCGCCAGAACCAGCACATAGGCGGAAACCTTTGTGTTGGACGGCGTGACCTTCAGCGCGTCGAGCTGTTCGGGCGTCGCTTTCTGCAGATCGACCGGCTGAACGTAGGGATGCCATTCGAGTGCATCGAGGGTGAATTCGTGAACCGCGTCAGACATGTCAGTTGTCCCTCAGCATCTTCAGGCCGGCGACGACCAGGACCTGGTAATTGACGAAAGCGATGATGCCGGCGAGCGTGACGATATCGCGATCGTCGAGGCCAGCGGCATAGAGCTTTTCGATATTCTCACGCGTTGCCGCCTTCGGGTTTTTCGTCACCAGATCGACATGGCGCAGGATGACGGCGAGGCGGCTTGCCTCGTCCTCCGGCTTCCATGCGGGGTCTGCGATGGAAAGCACGTCGCCGCTCGCCCCTTCCGTCGTGGCAAGGTCGCGGTAATGGGCCAGAAGTTCCTGCGAGGCCCAGAGTGCCGCCATACGGGCGGCAAGGGTGGCGCGTTCTGCGTAGGAAAAGTTGCGCGGATCGGCCGGATGCAGTGCCGCGACATAGCTGGTCTGGGTGAGGTGCTTCAGCTTGGCGCGCTGTTCGCGCAGGGCAAGCAGCGGCGATGAGGGGCCAAGGCCCAGCACCTTGTCGATCACATCGACAGTCGTTTCAGTCGTCATATGATTTTATTCCTCAATCTTGCGAAAGGGCTTCGTCGAGAAAGTCCAGCCGGTCCTGACCCCAATAGAGCACGTCCTTGTAGATCCAGGTCGGCGTGCCGAAGACGCCGCGTCTGCCCGCCTCTTCATGGCTGTCGAGCCAGGCCTGCATGATCTCCGGCTGATCTTCCATCGCCTGCAGCTTTACGCCATCGAGGCCAAGACGGTTGGCGACGTCGATACGGACTTCGGGCAATGTCACGTCCAGCTCCTCGCTCCAGAGGGCGTGAAGAAGGGCGTGGCTGAGATCGAGCGCCGGCAGGCCGAGCCTGTCGGCGGCAATCACCATGCGGGCGGAAAACTCATTGTTAGTCGGGTAATGTTTCGGTTTGAGCACCAGCGGCATGTTGAGCCGCTTGCGCCAGCGATCGAGTTCGACCGCGTGATAATCCTGCCGTGGCTGCGGGCGCGAGCGCAAGGGCACGCCGCCATTTTCCGTGACGATGCGGGTCGGGCGAACGACGACGTCGAGATCGTGCTTTTCGATCAGCGCCTTGAACTGCGGCCAGCCGAGATAGGCCCAGGGCGAACTGAGGGCGTGGTAATAATAGACTGTCTTGCGCATGAAAATCCTCAAGCTGTCTTCTGTTCGGGGAGATCGGCGTCGGCATCGACCCATTCGGAACCGTCGAGTTCCGGCTTTTCGTAGGCCAGCAGGGCTTCCCAGTGGTAGTCGATATCGTCGATGAACAGGCCGGCGGAAACCCCGCGGGCAAGCCACTGTGCGCCTTCGCTGATCGCCGGGATATCGCCGCTGACCTTGCCGAGGCTCAACGTCGCGCCGTAGTTGAAGCAGTGAATGTTTTTAAGCCAGGGCGCATTGCCCGGCGTCTTTTCGGTGAAGGAAAAATCGTCTTCCAGCCAGGGGAAACGGCCAAGGCTCGGGTTCGATTCGTCGGTCGGCGGCGTGATCCGGTCCTCCCAGCAGGCGATCTGATCCTTGTAGGGCTCAAGCTCGCTGCGAGCCAAAGGATCGACGGTGAAGCCGGTGCCAAGGATGACGAAATCGGTGCGGAAAATGCGGCCGTTGGTGGTGGTGATGACCACTTCGTCGCCCTCTTCCTTCATCGAGGCGATGCCGCAATCGAAATGGAAGAAGGCATTGGCATGGCGGCTGACGCGCAGCGTCGAACCATGCGGGGCAGGGGTCTGCTGTCTCGTGGAATAATCCATCAGGCGCCAGCGCCATTTCGGATCGATCTTCGGGAAACCGGCGGTGACGCCGTAGGAGCCGATACCCATCAGCTTGTTGACCGTCGGCATCTTCTTGCGGCGGGCAAGAAGCCGAACTTCGCCGGCACCGGCTTCGAGAGCTTCCGCCGCGTTGTCGACCGCAGAAGCGCCGACGCCGATAACGGTGACGCGCTTGCCCTTGAGGGTGGTGAAATCGACCTCGTCGGCGGAATGCGCCCAGCTCTTGCCGCGCTGCATGCCCTCGACGAAACCGGGAATTTCAGCGGCACCCAGACCATCACGGCCGGTTGCCATGACGAGCTTGCGGGTAAGGATCGGCTCCTGCGCGCCGCCGGCGATTTCAAGCTCCAGCAGCCCGTCTTCACGCGGCACAATGCGGGTGACATGAATGCCGTTTTCGACCGGGATGGAGAGGACATCGCGGTACCAATCGAGATAGTCCATCCACATCGGGCGAGGGATTCGATAGAGTTCTTCCCATTGGGGAATGCCGAAAAGCGCGGTGTACCAGGCGCGGAAGGTGAGCGACGCCATGCCGGCGGCCGGGCCGAGCAGGGTCTTCGGCGAGCGCAGGGTTTCCATTCGCGCGAAGGTTTTCCACGGACCCTCGCGCCCCTTTGCAGCCTTGTCGATGATCCTGACATTGCGGATACCGACGCGGGAAAGCGCGAACCAGCCGACGAGACCGCACATGCCGGCGCCGATGATGACCACGTCGCTGACCGGCTTGCCATCGACCATGGCCGAAACAGGCGACCAGTTGGCGGGCGGATAGTTGAGATATTCGAGGTCCTGCGCAACGCGGGCGTTGAGATCTGAAAGCTTGGGATCGTTGAAACTGCGGATCGGTTCGGGACTCATGGGTCAGGTCCTGTTCGGTTCGAATATTCTGTGTTGCCGGCCGCGACGGGCGGCCGGTCAAGATGCCGGAAAGGCCGACGGGACGGTCAGTCGGCCAGCACCACGGCGTCGCTTTCGCGCCAGGTCAGCCAGACGTCATCGCCGGTGACGGCGGATAGCGCCACCGGATCGAGCTGGGCGACGACAGACTGGTCTCCCGGAAGATCGACCGTCAGCGAGGTATGATCACCCTTGAAGATGCGCTGGGTGATGCGGCCCGAAACGGCAATCGTGTTTGCCGGCTTTTCGGACCGCACGGAGATCGATTCCGGGCGCAATGCCGCAGCGACCGTGCTGCCGATCGTCGGGCTGTGGCCGTTGAGGTTGGCATGGACGACGCTGCCGTTCCATTCGATTGCGGCAAGCCCGCCATCAACGGCTTTCAGCTTGCCCTCGATGAAATTCGTCTCGCCGATGAAATTGGCGACGAAACGGCTGCGCGGCCTGGCGTAAAGCGTATGGGGATCGCCCATCTGCTCGATGCGGCCGGCATTCATGACGACGACGACATCCGACATGGTGAGCGCCTCTTCCTGGTCATGGGTGACGAAGATGAAGGTCTTGCCGGTGGTCTTCTGGATCGATTTCAGCTCGATCTGCATCTGCTGGCGCAGTTTCGCGTCGAGCGCGGAAAGCGGCTCATCGAGCAGTAGCACGTTCGGATTTGGTGCAAGCGCCCGCATCAACGCGACGCGCTGGCGCTGGCCGCCGGAAAGCTGGCCCGGCATGCGCTCGGCAAAATCGGTGAGCTTGACCAGCGACAGAAGCTCCATCGTGCGCTTGTGGATCGCGTCCGACGCCATGCCCTTGAGCTCAAGGCCGAAGGCGACGTTGCGGCGGACGTTCAAGTGCGGAAAGAGCGCATAGTCCTGGAAGACGATGTTGACGTTGCGCTTGTTCGGCGGAAGCTGGCTGATCTCCTGGCCGTCGAGAAATATCTCGCCGGATGTCGGCATCTCGAAGCCGCCGAGCATGCGCAGCGTCGTCGACTTGCCGCAGCCGGAGGGGCCGAGAAGAGTGACGAACTGGCCGGGTTCGATGGCGAGATCGAGATTGTCGACGGCGAGCGAGGAGCCGTAATATTTGTTGACGTTACGGAAATGAACAACAGGCTGCATGACTATCGGGTCCTCGAACGGCGGGTAAGATGTTCGGCATAAAGCCCGACGGCTGCGGTCACGATCAGCACGAGGGTCGCCATGGCGTTGATTTCGGGTGACATGCCGCCCTGCACCTTGGCAAAGATCAGCATGGGAAGAGTGGTCTGGTAACCGCCCAGGAAGAAGGTGCGGACGAAATCGTCGATACTGGTCAGCACGCAGAAGACCATGCCGCCGGCGAGCGCCGGTGCCAGATACGGCAGCGTGACGCGCATGAAGGCGACGAAACTGTCTGCGCCCAAATCACGGGCCGCATCGACGAGATTGTTCGGCATCGAGCGCAGCCGGGTCAAAACCATGATCACGACGAAAGGCACGGCGTGGACGGTATGGCCGAGAATGATCGCGCCGGTGCCGGTCGGGATGTCGAGCACGCGGATGAAGATACGCATCGAGATGGCGTTGATCAGGCCCGGCACGACAGCCGGGAGACAGGCGAGCGCGAAGATCACCGAGCGGGCAATCATGCCCTCGGTGGTGATCAACAGCGCGATCCACACGCCGACGATCGTCGCAAACAGCGTCGTCATCAGAGCGATGAAGATCGAATAGAGGCAGGCTTCGAGGAACTGCTTGTCCTGCAGCACCTGCGCATACCACTTGAGCGTCCACTTATCGATCGGGAAGGCGACGAAATTGGCGTCCTTGAAGGAGATTGCCATCATCAGCGCCAGGGGAAGGAGAAGATAGATGACGAACAGCCAGTAGGAGGCCTGAAGCGCAGTCTTGGGGAAGTCGGAAAAATACGAGCGCATGGGTCAGATCCTCACATCAGCTTGACGGTACGGCCGCCGACGACACGCATGAACAGACCGACGGTCGACAGCGAGACGGCCAGCATCAGGATGGAGAAGGCGGCACCTTCCGGCCATTTGTCGCTGGAGCCGTGGAACAGGCTGGCGATAATTTCCGGGAAGATCGTCGAGTTCGGGCCGCCGAGAAGAAGCGGGGCGGCGAAAACGCCGATCGAGGTGAGATAGACGAGGCTGCAGCCCGAGATGATGCCATCCCTCGACAGAGGCAGGATGACCCTGCGGAAACGAGCCCAGGGGCCGGCCCCGAGATCGGCCGCGGCATCGACCAGCGAGGTCGGGATCTTTTCGATCGCGGAATAGAGCGGCAGGAGCATGAACAGCGAGATCAGGTAGATGACGCCGAAGCTCAACGAGAAATAATTGTAGAGCATGATGATCGGGCGATCGATGAAGCCGATCTCGCGCAGGAAGACGTTCACGGCGCCTCGGTTGGCCAGGAACATGATGACCGAGAAGGTGCGGATCAGCTCACCGGCCCAAAACGGCGTCAGCAGCAGCAGCAGGGCACGCGTGCGGTTTTCCGGCTTCACCACTTTGGCAACGTAATAGGCGACCGGATAGACGACGACCAGCGTTGTGGCGGTGACGCAGACGGCAAAAACGATGCTGCGCAGGAACGGCATGAAATAGAGCGGTTCCTGGAAGAACAGCCGGTAATTGTCGAGCGTGTAGACAGTGCCGCCCGGTGCCGGCGGATAATTATCCATCACGCTGATGCGTGCCATCTGGTAGATCGGGCCGATATGGAGCGTGACGATCCAGACCAGCGGGATTGCCAGAAGCAGCACGAGGCGGGCCATGCGGCTGTTGGCGACGAGCCCGATCGTTGCCGCGTAAATCGGCGAATTCGAGAGCTTGCCGATCCATCCGGCATAGGACGGGCCGGCCCCTGGAGAGACTTTTGCGCTGTCGGTCATACTACTGTCGACCATTATTACGTTCCCATTCGTCTTTTTGCTTTTGACTGCAGTTGCGAGCGGCCGGTTCCTGTTGCGGGACCGGCCGTCGGCAATACGGATGGGCGGCTCAGCCGGCCTTCACTTCGGCCGAAGCCTTGTCGATCATGTCGTTCTTCATCTTGCGGTTCTTGGAGCTGAAGAACTGGATGCGCTGCAGCTGCTCGTCGGGCAGCGTCATTGCGGCGCGTTCCTTTTCGTCCAGCACTGTGTCGACGCCGGCGAAGGCAGAGGCGAAACCGGACTGACGGGTCATGGCCGCACCGATTTCCGGCGACGACAGCATGGCGTCGAGGAACTTGTAGGCAGCCTCGGCATTGGGCGCATTGTTGACGACGTTGAACGAATAGAGGAAGCCGTAGGTGCCTTCCTTCGGGATGGACAGTTCGATCGGGTGACCATCCATGATCAGCTTGGCGGCCGGGCCGGACCAGGCCTGCGCCACATAGATGTCCTCGTTGACGAACATCTGCTGCACTTCGGAACCGGCGTCGTAATATTTGCGGACTTGGCCCTTGTTCTTGATCAGGAAGTCGCGTGCCTTGTTGGTGGCTTCCAGCGCTTCCGCGTCCTTGCCCTCATAGGTCACGTAGTCGCCGTCGGTGCCCTGATATCGCATGGTGATCGAGAGGAAGTCGGAGACGATATAGGATGTCAGTTCCTTGTACTGCTCGTCGAACATGATTTCCCAGCTGTCGGAAGCCTTGGTGTAATCCGTATTGCGGACGAGGCCTTCGAAACCGGCGAGAAGCGGCACGCCGTAGGTCTTGCCGTCGATGGTCAGCTGCGGGGCGCCGGCATAGGCCGGGGCAAGCTTGTTCCAGTTGCCGATCCGGCCTGTGTCGAGCGGGGCAAGCAGGTTGGAGGTGATGAACTGCGACAGGCGGTGGCCGGTGACGGTGACGATGTCGGTGGACGGCGCGTTACCTTCGGCGGCCAGCAGATTGTACTGCTTGCCCTGGTCGTCGGTGAGACGGATGCGGACTTCGATCCCGGTATCCTTCTGGAACTGGTCGATGAAGGATTGCGGCACGAACTTGTCGTAGGTGGTGATGTTGACCACCTTGCTCTGCGCCATGGCAGGGCGGATGATCGACGGTGCGGCCAGGATGCCGGTCCCAGCGGCCAGCATCTTGAGCGTCGAACGGCGTGTTTGTGTGAAGTCTCGCATGTCAGTCTCCTTACTTTCCTGTCCGGGTTCCCCTAGGCATTGCAGACTTCACACCCCCAGCTAGTGTATCGGCGCTGCCAGCCCTGTTTCCGCCTTGGCCGCTCGGGCCACAGCAAGAGATATGTCGACCGCGGCATCCGCATGCAGCAGGGTCGAATCGAATGTCGGAATGTCGAAATCGTCGGCGCTCACCAGAAGGCCGATCTCGGTGCAGCCCAGGATGACGCTGTCGGCCCCGGCCGCCTTGCCCTTCTCGACGATATCCAGATAGCGCTGATGCGAGGCGCTCTTGACGATGCCGCAGCAGAGTTCGCCGAAAATGATGTCGTGCACGTCCTGCCGGTCTTGCGCATCCGGGATCAGGACTTCCAGGCCGAACTTGTCTTCCACACGGCGACGGTAGAAATCCTGTTCCATCGTGTAGCGGGTGGCGAGAAGCAGTGGACGTTTGCATCCGGCTGCCGTCACGGCCTCTCCGGTCACGTCGGCAATATGCAGCAAGGGCACGTCGACCGAGCTCTGCACGTCGTCCGCAAGAAGGTGCATCGTGTTGGTGCAGATCAGGATCATGTCTGCGCCAGCCTGTTCCAGATCTCTCGCAACCTTGCTCAATTCGCCCGCCGCCTGTTCCCAGGCCCCCAGTTTTTGAAGGGTTACGATATCCTGAAAATTGACAGAACGCATTACCACGTCCGCAGAATTTAACCCTCCGAGCCGCTCGCGCACCTGCTCGTTGACGCGACGGTAATAAACCGCCGTGCTTTCCCAGCTCATGCCGCCGATCAGACCAATCCTTTTCATCTTTCCACCCATCAGGTTGTTGTGTTTGGAAAGAGGGTAGACAAACAGGCATGGAGACTGATTGCTTTTTTTGACAATGATCAGATTAATATCGCAATATGATCCTATCAAATATCGATACGATAGGATGATTTGACAGAATTGACTGATGGTTTAAATTTTGATCATCGCTGCATTGATTTTGGGCGGATGTTCGTCCGCAAGGAGGGGTGGTACGCGCAAAATATCGCTCGTTACGCTCCCGGGCGAACAATCATCCTTCATTGCTGCGGCGTTTGAGAGAAAAAAATCCCACATGAACTTGTCAAAGCGCAATTTTATCCCGGAGCTGTCATGTTTGACCAAATAGACAGAAAGATCATCGAGATCCTTCAGCAGAATGCCGAGAAGTCGGTGGTCGAGATTGCCGAGGAAGTTGGCCTGTCGCATACGCCCTGCTGGCGCCGGATCAAGCGGATGGAGGATATCGGGCTGATCCGCTCGAAGGTAGCGCTGATCGACCGGCGCATGGCAAACGTACCGATGACGATCTTCATCTCCGTCAAGGTGCCGCGCCACACCACGACATGGCTTGATGATTTTCGCAGGGAGATCAAGGAAATCCCTGAAATTCTCGAGGCATACCGGCTTACTGGCGATGCCGACTATCTGCTGCGCGTGGTGGTGCCGGATATCGATGTTTATGACCAGGTCTACAAGAACCTGATCAGCCGTCTGGAATTCTCCGATCTCAGTTCTTCCATCGCCATGGAGGAAATGAAGTTTACAACGGCGCTGCCGACCAAATACATGTAGGCCACCCCTGCCTTAAAAAATCGTCTCAATCATCTAGGAGAAACCATGCGCGTCAGTATCCTCGGAGCCGGATCGATCGCATTCGGAATGGCCGCCTATCTTGCGAAGGAAGGCCATGACCCCATGCTGTGGTCTCCGTCCGGAAAGAGCGCGCAGGCGCTGGCCGACGGTGCCGAACTGACAGCGAATGGCGCTTTCGACTTCTCCGGCCGGGTGCGTATCGCCAGGGATTGCGAAGAGGCGGTGACCTCCGCCGATGTCATCGTCGTCGCGTTGCCGGGCTACGGTCACAAAGTCGCGTTCGATGCCGCAATCCCGTATCTCAAATCCGGCCAGCCGGTGATCATCTCCTCGCATTGCTCCTTTGGCGCGCTCTACCTGTCTAAAGGCCTTGCTGCGCGCGGCGTGAAGCTGCCGATCAGTGTGTGGGGAACGACGCTCCTCACCGGTCGGGTGCAGCCGGACATGACGACGGTGAAGGTGAATACGGTTCGCCAGAAGGTGGACATTGCGACCCTGCCGAAATCGGAGATCGATGCCGGCCATGCGCTTTGCACGGAGCTTTTCGGCGATCGTTTCGTCAAGCGCGATGGCGTTATGGCGATCTCGCTCAGCAATCTCAACCCGCAGAACCATCTCGGGATCGCGCTTTTAAACCTTACCCGCATGGAAAAGGGTGAGACATGGGGTCAGGGCGACAACATCACCCCGACCGTCGGCCGTGTCATCGAAACGCTCGACGAGGAACGTCTTGCGATCGCCGCGACGCTCGGCCTTTCGGTGCGCACCGTGCGTGAACATTTCTCGCTGTCCTTCCATGTGCCGATGGGAACGGTATCGGAGATGAACCAGCAGATGCATGCGGAAGGTCGTGGCGGTTTCGGCCCGACGACGGTCGACAGCCGTTATATCTACGAGGACGTTCCTTTCGGCCTCGTGCCGACCTCGCTGCTCGGCCGTCTCGCCGGCAAGCCGACGATGCTGCATGATGCGGGCATTGCGATGATGTCGGCCGCAACCGGCCATGATCTGCCGGGACAGAACGATCTTCTGCCGGCGCTCGGCATCGATGCGCTGACGATCGATGATGTCGCCAGGCTTTGCGACGAGGGTTATTGAACAGGGTGGTATCAGCCGGACCGAGATATCGGTCCGGCGTCGAGATCATTGAACCTCGTTGACGTAGCGGTGATTGGCAGTGGTTGCCCGGTGAGCCGAGATCAGCACTGGCACGGCCATCTGGTCGTAGGCCACTTCGTCGATGGTGAGCACTGCCGCCGGCAGTTTCAGATCAAGCCAGCGGGCATCGTCTTCCGTCGCCAGATCGGCACCAATCTGCTCGCGCACCGCCGATATGCGGATGCCATGATGCTCCAGAAGATGCAGGTAGAAGAGTGAAGGGATCTCTTCTTTTTTCTCCGGGAAATTTGGCACTCTTTCACGCGACAGGGTGAGTGTCTCGTGCATGATCGGGCGATCATCGATGCTTCTGAAACGATGGAAACGGACGATCGGCGCGTCTTTTTCGATTTGCAGCTTTCCAGCCTCGTCGGTGGAAGCCGTCGCATGATCAAGTGAGGTCACCGTTGTTACCGACTTGCTCAGCGAGCCATCGAGACCGTGGAGGCGAAAATACTGGAAAAACAGGCGCAGGCTGTGCTGTGGCTTGCGACCGGTGACAACGGTGCCCGTCTTGCGGCGGCGGCTGAGTATGCCGTCATTGGTGAGGTCCATCAGGGCGCGGCGGATGGTGCCGACGGCGACCCCGTAGGTTTGCGACAGTGCCACTTCGCTAGGCAGAACCGAGCCGGGCTCAAGTTTGCCGATCATGATCGCTTCAGTGATTTGCCGCTTAACCACTTCATAAAGCGGTAAAGAAAGCTCGCCGAGCTTTCCGGCATCTGATGATATATTGGGCAATTCCGGCAATTATTTGCCTCTTCTTTGGAGTTGACTCGCTATCCCGATCTACGCAGTATTACTATATAGTTTATATTAAAGCGCAAGCTGAGGAGGCGAGCGCCGGAGGCCCAGGATACCACAATGACCGTGCCGCAGCCCGACCTTCATCATGACCCTCTTAAGTCTGCCATGACAGCGATTGAGCGCGATGTCGAGATCGCGGTTCAGGATTTGTCACGCATGGTTGCGGTCGATACGTCCTTTCCGCCCGGCGAAGGATATGCACCATTCGCCGATCTGATGAGCGAGTTGCTTGAGCCTCTCGGCTTCGATTTCGAGCGTGTGACTGTCCCGCGCGACCTCTGGTATGTTGCCGGTGGTCCCGCATCCGGCGAGCGCATCAATCTGGTCGCCGCGCGTGAAAGTGGAAAACCCGTCTGTGGTCTTTATTATCATGTCGATACGGTTCCGGTTGCTCCCGGCTGGACGCGCGACCCGCTTTCACTGACGATCGAGGGCGACAATCTCTATGGTTTGGGCGCTGCCGACATGAAGGGCACGATCGCCGCAACGCTTCTGGCGCTGCGCGCGGCTAAGGATTGCGGTGTGTCTCTTGCCTATGATCCGATGCTGCTTCTGTGCACCGACGAGGAGGGTGGGCTTTACCCCGGCATCCGCTATCTCGCCGAACAGGGCATGCTGAAGGGCCATATCCTCAATTTCAACGGCTCGGCCGCGCCGCGTGTCTGGGCCGGCTGTTTCGGTATCTTCAATCTGCAGGTGACCATCACCGGTCATGCGGTGCATGCCGGCGAGGGCAACCGCACGGGCGCCGGCGTCAACGCCATCGAAGGCGCATTGCCGGTGCTGAACGCGCTTGCGGCACTCAAGCCGGAAGTAGCCAAAAGGTCATCGAAACTCGCTCCGCCACCACATGCGACCGGCCCGCTTCGTCCGTCGCTGACGATTGCCGCCATCAATGGCGGGACCGCAGGCGGGCAGGTGCCGGCCGAAGTCAAGATCCTCGTGTCGCGCCGCTACGCGCCGGAAGAAAATTATGAAATGGCGCGCGCCGAGATCGAGACGGCGATCCGCGCCTGCCTTGCAGGAACGGATCTCAAGCTCGCCGTCGATCTCGTCGGCCACCTGATACCGACCGACGATCCGGACGGCCCGCACTGGCCGCGCTGGCAGAAGGCCCTGTCGGAAGGTTTCGGCTACGACAAGCAAGATTTTGCTAAATGGGGCGCGGCCTCGTGTTCGGACTTCGGTTACGTGCAGAAGGCGGGTTTCGGCCCGGAAGTGCTGCTCGGCGGCCTCGGCCGGCCGGAAAGCTGCATCCACAGCCCGGAAGAACACACGACGCGACAGGACATTATCGCGCTCGCCAAAAGCATTCTCGCCTATCTCGCGGCGGATTTTGCCGCCGATTCGATCCCGGAAACACGCCAATCCTGAAAACCGCAGCTAATAACCAAGGGAACTAAAACATGCTGGAAATGAAACGCCGCTTCTTCCTCGCTGGCACCGCCGCCATCCTCGCAGCACCTTCGATGAGCTTTGCGCAGGCAGCGCCGACCAAGGGCGGCACGCTGAAGATTTCCGTCGACCAGGCGGCAAGTGTCATCCATCCGCTGCTTACCCGCGTGAACCCGGAATATCTCGTTACCGAGCTGCTCTATAGCAACCTGACGCGCCTGCGCGTCGACATGTCCGTCGAGCCGGACCTGGCCGAAAGCTGGAGCGCCAACGATGCGCTGACCGAATGGACCTTCAAGCTGCGCACCGGCGTCACCTTCCATGACGGTTCGGCCTTCACCGCCAAGGATGTCGTCGCCACCTTCAAGGCAATCCTCGATCCCGCAACGGCTTCGCCCGGCCGCAACAATGTCGGCCCGATCGCCGATATCATCGCCCTCGACGATGCAACCGTGCTGTTCAAGCTGTCCGGCGCCTATGCCGACTTGCCCGTCTCGATGGCCTATACGAATGCCCGTATCATCCCGGCCGCCATCGCCACCGGCGACCTGAAGAGCCTCTCGACCAAAGCCATTGGCACCGGCCCGTTCAAGCTCACCTCTTACGAGCCGGACCGCCTGATCGTCGTCGAGCGGAACGAAAAGTATTACGACCCGGCACGCCCTTACCTCGACCGCGTCGAAGTGCATGTCTTCCCGGACACGTCGGCTGAAAGCTCTGCACTGCTGTCCGGCGATATCGACGTCATCTCCACCATCCAGCCGCCGGAATTCATGCGCGTCGATGGCAATGACGGCATTACCACGCTGCGCACGCCGTCGGGCCAGTTTTGCAACATCAATTTCGGTTGCGACACGGCCCCGTTCAACGATCCCCGCGTTCGCAAGGCAATCGCGCTCACGGTCGATCGCGAAGCCATGGTCGGTTTCGTCACCGAAGGTTTCGGCACGATCGGCAACGACACGCCGCTCAACCCGTCCTATCAGTTCTTCAGCCAGGTCAAGCAGCGTGAGGCCAATATCGAAGAAGCCAAGAAGCTTCTCGCCGAAGCAGGTTTCCCGAACGGCCTCGAAGCGACGCTGATCGCTTCCGACCGCCCGGCCGTACGCACCCAGCTTGCCGTCGCACTGCGCGAAATGGCCAAGGAAGCCGGCATCAACATCAACGTCCAGACCATGCCGCATGCGACCTATCTGGAACAGGTATGGAAGAAGGGCTCGTTCTACGTCGGCTTCTACAACATGCAGCCGACCCCGGATGGCATCTTCAAGCTGCTCTACACGTCCGATGCAGCCTGGAACGAGACGCGCTGGAACAACAAGGCATTCGATGCGCTGGTTGCCGAAGCCCGTGGCACGACCGACGAAGCAAAGCGCACCGAGCTTTACACCAAGGCACAGGAAGTCATGAACGAGGAAGTTCCCTCGATCATCCCATCCTTCTTCGACGTTCTGGCCGCCAAGCGCAGCTGGGTAGAAGGTTTCGAAGCGCATCCGCGCGCCTCGGTCTTCCGTCTCGACTACGCTTCGCTGACCGACAAGGCACCGAAGCGCGGCTGATCCATCCGACCGCCAATATCGCCGGACGCCTCGGTGCGTCCGGCCCTCTTGACCAAGGAACACGCCCCTGTCTCCGAACTACATAGCCAAGCGGCTGGTGATGATCGTCTACACGCTCCTTGTCGTGTCACTCATCGTCTTCGCCATTACCCAGATCCTGCCAGCGGACGCTGCCGTCATGATGCTGGGCGAAAACGCCACCCCGGAAGCGCTCGACGCGCTGCGCCAGACCATGGGCCTTGATGCGCCGATCTGGCAGCAATATGCGACCTGGCTCTGGCATGTCGTGCAGGGTGACCTCGGCACCTCGTTGCGCACCGGCCAGCCGGTCGGGCCTGCCATGTTCGAAGCGCTCGGACGCTCGCTGCTTCTGGCGCTCTTCTCGATCGGCCTGATGTTGGTGCTTGCAATCCCGCTCGGCATTATCGCTGCCATCCGCCGCGGCAAGATTGCTGACATGGTGGTCAGCCTCGTTTCCTATGCGGGCGTGGCACTGCCGGAATTCGTAACGGCAACGATCGCCGTTCTTCTATTTGCCGACTGGATGAAGTGGCTGCCGCCCACAGGCTACGTGCCGCTGACGGACAATTTCCTCGATGGCATTTCGCATCTCGTGCTGCCGGTCTGCGTCATCTCGATCATCCTGATCGCCCACGTTTCCCGCATGGTGCGCTCCGAACTCGTCGACGTGCTGCATACGGATTATATTCGCGCGGCAAGGCTGAAAGGCCTGTCCCGCGGGCATGTGCTTCGCCGTCACGCGCTGCGCAACGCGCTTCTGCCGACCATCACCATTGTCGCGCTCGATGTCGGTTATCTTCTCGGTGGTGTCATCGTGGTGGAAGAGATCTTCGCCATTCCCGGCATCGGCCGCCAGCTGATCGTCGCCATCCAGGCGCGCGACCTGCCTGCCATCCAGGCCGGCGTGTTGATCATGGCCGCCACCTATTCGATCGTCAATTTCATCGCCGACATCCTCTATGCCTGGCTCGACAAGAGGATCCAGTATGACTGAGTTCATCAAACGCCTTCTGAAGACGCCGCAGGGTGCAATCGGCACCTTTCTCGTGGTGCTGGTCCTGGCGATCGTCGTTTTCGGCCCGATGGTCGCGCCCTACGACCCGGAAAAACTGTCGCCGCTTGCCCGCTACAAGGGGCCGAGCATGATGTATTGGCTCGGCACCGACCAGTATGGCCGTGACATCTTCAGCCGCCTTCTGATCGGCGCGCGCGCCACCGTCGTCATGGCGGTTCTCGCCACCATCGCCGGCACGCTGATCGGCGCCCTGATCGGCACGGCGTCGGCCTTTCTCGGCGGCCGCGCCGACGAGCTGATCATGCGCACGATCGATGCCGTCATGTCGATCCCGAGCCTGCTTTTCGCGCTTCTGGTCGTCAATCTTCTCGGTTCCAGCACGGTCAACGCGCTCGTCGCGGTTGCCATCGCATTTGCGCCGGGCATGGCGCGCATTACCCGAAGCGTGGCGCTGTCGGTGCGCAAGCAAGACTATGTGAATGCGGCAATCGCCCGCGGCGAAAGCTCGGCCTATATCATCCGCCGCGAAATGCTTCCGAACGTGATTGCGCCGATCATCGTCGAAATGACGATCCGCGTGTCCTTCGCCGTCATGCTGTTTGCGACGCTCTCCTTCCTCGGCCTCGGCGCACAGCCGCCGGCCGCCGAATGGGGCCTCATGGTCTCGGAAGCGCGCCGCTACATGCATCTTTCCGCCGGCATCCTGATCTGGCCGAGCGTGGCGATCGCGATCGTCGCCGTCGGTTTCAACCTCCTGGGCGACGGTCTCCGCGATGCCCTCAATCCGCGGACCTGAGGTGACAGCCATGACCAACACCGAAAACAAGCCGGTTCTCGCGATCGAGAACTACTCGCTGGATTACGGGACTGCCAACGGCCCTTATCACGCGCTTAAAAACATCGACCTCGCCATCCATCGCGGCGAGATCCTCGGCCTCGTCGGCGAAAGCGGCTCGGGCAAGACCTCACTTGCCTGGTCGATCATGCGCTATCTGCCGAAGAATGCCCGCGAACCGGGCGGACGCATCCTGCTTGGCGGCGACAATCTGCTCGACAAGTCCGAGCGGCAGATGGAGGCCATTCGCGGCCGGCGCATCAGCATGGTGTTCCAGGATCCGAGCACCTCGCTCAATCCGACGCTTTCGCTCGGCACACAGCTGGCAGAAGTCCTGATGCGCCATCGCGGTCTGAGCCGTCAGCAGGCATGGAAGGAGGGCGAGGAGCGGCTGGCCCATGTGGGCCTCAAGACGCCCGCGCAGATGATGAACCGCATGCCGCATGAAGTCTCCGGCGGCGAAAAGCAGCGCGTCGTCATCGCCTCCGCCTTCGCCTGCAACCCGGAATGCATCATCTTCGACGAACCGACCACGGCGCTCGACGTGATCACCTCGCGCCAGATCCTCGACCTGTTCGTCGAGCTGCAGGCCGAGACGGGTGTCGCCTCGCTCTATATCTCCCATGACCTTGCGCTGGTGGCCCGTACTGCAAGCCGCGTCGCCGTCATCAAGCGCGGCGATATCGTCGAACAGGGCACCGTCCGCGATATCTTCACCAATCCGCAGCAGGACTACACCCGCGAGCTGATCGACGCCGTTCCCGACCCGGCTCATCGTCTGGTGACGGAAGATGTGGTCGTGGCCGAAAAGCCGCTGGTGAAGGTCGAGAATGTCAGCGTGCATTTCGGCCGCAAGTCGTTCCTCGCGGCGCTCACCGGCAAGAAAACCGATCGGGTGACCGGCAACAATGCGATCAGCCTCAGCGTCAATCCGGGCGAAATCCTCGGCATCGTCGGAGAAAGCGGATCGGGCAAGTCGACGCTTGCCAAGGCGATGACCGGCCTCAACCGGTTCGAGGGCAAGATCTGGTTCGACGGACGCGAGATCAGGCATCTCGGCGATATGGACAATGCCTATCGCAAGGATGTGCAGATCATCTTCCAGCACCCGGACGCATCGCTTAATCCGCGCCAGAAGATTTTTGAAATCCTGTCGCGGCCGCTGAAACTCTTCGGTGACGGCAGCGATCTCGAAAAACAGGTCGGCGACATGCTGGAACAGGTGCGCCTGCCGCGCACCCATGCCAACCGTTATCCGCACCAGTTGTCCGGCGGCGAAAAGCAGCGTGTGGCGATTGCCCGTGCCTTTGCCTCGAAACCGAAACTGGTCATCTGCGACGAGATCACCTCGGCGCTCGATGTTTCGGTTCAGGCTTCCGTCGTCGAGCTTCTGCTGGAGCTGCAGAAGGCGAGCGGCACGGCCTATCTCTTCATCACCCATGATCTCAACCTGATCCGCCAGATCGCCCACCGGATCGCCGTCATGTATCGCGGTGACCTGATCGAGGTGGTGAAGGCGGACGAGATCGATAGCCCTGACCGAGCCGACTACACCCGCCGGCTGATCGAGGCGGTGCCACGCGCCGCGGCCCAGTTTCAATGACCAATACCAGTGATAATGCATCAAGGAGCATGACAATGGACCCGAAGTCCCTGTTGGACCGGATCGACGAAAAGGCCTGCCTCGATTTCCTGTCGAAAATGGTCCAGCACAAGAGCCATTCGGAAACCGAAGGCGAGAAGGACCTCGCGCGCTGGATGGCCAAGGAGCTTGAAAAGATCGGCGTCGAGGCCGAACTGCAGGCCTTCGACGACGGCAACCGCTTCAACACGATCGGCCGACTGAAGGGCACCGGTGGTGGCAAGAGCCTGCTGTTCAACGGCCATCTGGACACCAATCCGGTCACCGAAGGCTGGACGGTCGATCCTTACGCCGGTCTTGTCGACGACAAGTTCATCTATGGCATCGGCGTTTCCAACATGAAGGCCGGTGATGCCGCCTATTTCTGCGCCGTCAAGACCCTGCTCGATGCAGGTATTAAGTTGAAGGGCGATGTGATCCTCACCTTCGTCGTCGGCGAATTGCAGGGTGGCGTTGGCACACTTGCGGCCATCCGCAGCGGCGTGAAGGCGGACTATTTCATCAACAGCGAGCCGAGCGATCTCGTTGCCGTCACCATGCATGCGGCAGCACTCAGCTATGTCATCGAACTGACCGGCGACACGCGTCACCTTTCGAAGCGCGAGGAATCCGTCGATGCGATCGCGGCTGCCTGCGATATCATTCCGCGCATCAACGCGATGACCTTCAGCGGCGCAAAGAGCGATGCGCATCGCTCTATCAACCGCGGCCATGTCGGCGTCGTTCATGGCGCGCTCGGCCGGGATTTTGCCGAATGGCGTCCGCCGCAGGTGGCCGATTTCGTTCGCCTGCGCGGTTCGCTGCGTTATGCGCCGGGCCAGACGCAGGAAAGCGTTCTGGCAGATGTCGAAGCTGAACTGCGTCTGCTCGAAGGCCGTTTCCCCGGGCTTCAGGCCAAGCTCGTTCCGGACATGATCGAAGGCCGTCCGCTGATGCCGCCCTTCGAGGTTTCGCCGGAGAGCCGCATCGTCAAGTCGATCAATGCTGCTTACGAGGCCGTGCGCGGCGAAAAGCAGCCGACAGGCGCCATCACCCCGACGCGCTTCTACGGCACCGATGCCGGCCATCTCTATCATGAGCTTGGCATGGAAGGCATCGTCTGCGGTCCGGGCGGCCGTTACAACACCATGCCCGACGAGCGCGTCGACATCGTCGACTTCCTCGACATGATCCGCGTCTACATGCTGACCATCCTCGATATTTGCGAGGTGGCATAAGATGTTCTCCCGGGCGGAATTTGATCACCGTATCACTCTCGCCCGGGAGGCCATGGCGACTTCAGGCCCCGAGGGCGGCCTTGACCTACTGCTCGTCGACAGCGGCGAGTTGCTGGCATGGCTGACGGGGTATACCGTCTCCGAAACCATGTATCGCGCGGCTTTCCTGCCGCGCGAGGGTGAAGCCTGGTTCTGCCTGCGGGCGCTGGACGAAGCCCCATGCCGGGAAAAGAGCTGGATCACCGATGTCGTCGGTTTTGCAGATACCGAGGAAGCGCAGGCAGCGGTCGCCGCAAGCATTCGCGACCATGGTTTCGGCACGGCTAGGATCGGGCTCGATACCAATTCCTACAGCATGAGTGCAGCAACCTTCATGCGGCTGCAGGCGCTTCTGCCCGAAGCGACTTTTGTGCCGATGCCGGGCCTGAGCGACAGCCTGCGCTGGGTGAAATCCGAGGAAGAGATCGCCGTTCTTGCCCAGGCATCCGAAATTGCCGACAAGGCGATGGCGGAGATCGCAAGACAGGCGAAGCCCGGCATGACGACGCGCGATGCAGCGACCATCGCATCCGGCGTGTTCCTGCACGAGGGCGCAGATACCGGTGAGGTCGGACCGGTGGTGAAAGCCTCCGGCAGCCATGAATTTCTCCATGGCGTGTTCAAGACAGAGGCGATCGAACAGGGCGACGTGCTGCATGTCGAACTCATTCCGCGTGTCGGCAATTATGGTGCGCGGATGATGCGGCCCATCGTGGTCGGCACTCCGTCTGCGGAACTTGCCGCCGCCGCAGATAAGCTGATCGAATTGCAGGACCAACAGATTGCCGCGATGAAGCCTGGCGCCATCGCCAGCGATGTCGATGCGATCATGCGGCAGGGCGCGCTCGATGCCGGATTGCGTCCGTTCTACGATAACGTCACGGCCTATACGCTTGGCCTTTACACCCGCACGCCGCGCACCAGCGATTTTTCCGGCACCTTCCTGCCGACATCCGACTGGCCGCTGGAAGAGGGCATGGTCTTCCATCTCTATGCTACGGCGCAGGGCCTCGGCTTCAGTGAAACCGTGGTGGTCGGCAGGCAGGGCGGTATTCGTCTGACGAAGTCCCCGCGCGTCATCATGCGCGCAACAGCCTGAAGCACGAACACAACAGTAGTTCCAATATCCGCAACCTTCGCCGGTGCCTCACCCGAGACGCCGGCGTTTTGCTGTGCCGATATAGCGGCAGACTGAAGAATAACCCGGCGGACCAATTCCATTTGCTTACATTTTGAGCGTCAGCAATCAGAGCCTAAAAAATGGCTTGACGGGTGTGAGAAAAATCCTCCAAGATGAACCAATAGAGAATTGGTTCGACCAAATGGTGCGATTTGACCATAAGCCCTAACGACAATTCCAACTTCGCCTTGGCAAGGCTTCGCGAGTTCATCCGGAACGGCGAGGTGGCAAAGGACGGACGCCTGCCGACGGAGCGGGCCTTTGCGGAAACGCTGAATGTCGGCCGTCGGGCAGTTCGCCGTGCGCTGGAGGTTCTGGAAGCGGAAGGGCTGGTCTGGCGCCGTCAGGGAGCCGGAACCTTTCTCGGTGAAAAGCCCGATGGCTGGTCGGCACAGGTCGACGAACTGGTTGCCGGCACCGATTTCATGGAAATCATGGAAGTGCGCCTGCGCATCGAACCGCAACTCGCACAGCTTGCCGCCATGCGTGCCAAGCCTTCCGAAATCGAGCGCATGCGGGCACTTGCCGAAAAGACCGGCCAGAGCACCGACGCCGACAGCAAGGAATTGTGGGACGGTTCGCTCCATCGCCAGATCGCCCAGAGCGCCGGCAATGGACTTTTTCTGTCGATTTTCGATGTGGTCAACCGCGTGCGCCAGGACGAGGCATGGCAGTCTATCCGCGAACGCGCCCGGCGCACCGGAACCAATGGGCGAACCTCTTACGAACAGCATATGGCGATCGTTGATGCGATTGCCGCCCGGGATCCCGGGCGGGCGGGCGAAGCCATGCGTCAGCACCTTCTGATGCACCAGGAGCGGCTGATCCGCGCCACCTCACTTGAGTTTCTCGACGAAACCGCCGCGGCGGTATCGTCGCCCGATACGGAGGAAACCGATGGAGGCGACATCAGCGCCGCCTCGTGATCCGCCGACTGAAGACCGCCTGGCCCGTCGGGCCGGCCAACAAGAAAAATAACGTCAAAGATAGTCAGACCAGAGGATAGAACATGAAGAGAATTACCGCTTTGAGTGCGGCGCTGCTCGCCAGTGCCTTGATGGCCATGCCGGCCATGTCGTCTGAACTGCGCATCGGCCTCAACGACGACGCGGACGTGCTGGATCCTGCACAGTCGCGTACCTTTGTCGGCCGCATCGTTTATACCGCGATGTGCGACAAGCTTGTCGATATCGACCAGGACATGAAGGTCGTGCCGCAACTGGCGACCGAATGGGCCTGGTCCGAAGAGGGCAAGGTTCTGACGATGAAGATCCGTGATGGCGTCAAGTTCCATGATGGCGAAGTGCTTGATGCGGCAGCGGTCGTCGCCACCATCGAACGCAACATGACCCTGCCGGAATCACGCCGCAAGAGCGAGCTTTCCTCGGTTGCCAAGGTCGAGGCGACCGGCCCGCTGGAAGTCAAGTTCACCCTCAAATCCGCTGACGTGACGCTGCTCGCCCAGCTCTCTGACCGCGCCGGGATGATCGTTGCGCCGAAGGCCGCCAAGGAACTCGGCGCCAATTTCGGCTCCAAGCCGGTTTGCGCCGGCCCGTTCAAGTTCGTCGAGCGCATCCAGCAGGACCGTATCGTTCTGGAAAAATTCGCCGACTACTGGGACAAGGACAAGGTTCTGGTCGACAAGGTGACGTACCTGCCGATCCCCGACACGACGGTGAAGCTCGCCAACCTACGTTCGGGCGATCTCGACATGGCCGAGCGTATTTCCGCCTCCGACGCGGAATCGGTGAAGAGCGATGCGAACCTGAGCTATGCCGACGTGATTGGTCCGGGCTACATGGCGATGTATGTCAATATCGGCAACGGCCCGCGCGCGGACAACCCGCTCGGCAAGGACAAGCGTTTGCGCCAAGCATTTTCGCTGGCGATCGACCGCGAAGCGATCGGCCAGATCGTTTTCGAAGGCACGTCCAAGGCCGGCAACCAGCCGTTCCCACCATCGAGCCCCTGGTTCGACAAGGATATTCCGGTTCCGGCGCGCGATGTCGAAAAGGCAAAGCAGCTAATGAAGGAAGCGGGTTATGAAAAGCTCGACATCGAGCTGCAGCATGCCAACAACACCACCCAGACCCAGATGATGCAGGTCATCCAGTCCATGGTGGCGGAAGCCGGCTTCAACGTCACGCTGAAGGCGACCGAGTTCGCCACGCTTCTTTCCGAACAGACGGCCGGCAACTATCAGCTGTCGCGCTCCGATTGGTCCGGCCGTATCGACCCGGACGGCAATATTCATCAGTTCGTCACCTGCAAGGGCGGCATCAACGACGTGAAATATTGCAACCCGAAGGTCGACGAATTGCTCAACGCGGCTCGTGCTTCGACCGACGATGCGGTGCGCAAGGAAAAGTATGACGCGGCCATGGCGATCCTCGATGAGGACATGCCGATCATCTATCTCGGCCACCAGCCCTATGCCTATGCCCTTTCCAAGAAGGTCAAGGGCTGGGCACCGTCGCCGGACGGCATGATCCGCCTGCTCGGCGTCAGCAAGGACTGATCGCCGATTTCAGAAAGGCAGCCGCGCGGGGACAGTCCCCGTGCGGCGCCCAGACTGACCAATACCGAGACCTGGCCTGAACGAGGGCGATGCCATGCCTGTTTACATCGGCAAGCGACTGCTGGTCGCGATCCCGACGCTGCTGATCATTTCGATCTTCGTCTTTTCACTGCAGAAGCTTTTGCCCGGCGATCCAGTTCTGGCCATGGCCGGCGAAGAGCGCGATCCGGCGACGATCGAATTCCTGCGCGAGAAATATCGTCTCAACGATCCGATGCCGATCCAGTACCTGAACTGGCTGGGTGGCGTCGTCACGGGCGATTTCGGCATTTCGCTCAGAACCAACCAGCCGGTGCTGGAACTGATCGGGCAGAAACTGCCGGTCACCATCCAGCTTGCGGTCATGGCGATGTTCTTCGCGATGCTCATCGGCATCCCGATCGGCATTCTGGCTGCGGTGAAGAAGAATACCTGGATCGACTACACCGCAAATATCGTGGCACTTTCCGGCCTCTCCATCCCCAATTTCTGGCTCGGCATCATGCTGATCCTGCTTGTTTCGGTGCAGCTCGGCTGGCTTCCGGCCTCCGGTTATGAATCGATCTTCGTCGATCCGGTCCGGTCCCTCCAGACGATGATCATGCCGGCCTTCGTGCTCGGCAATGCGCTGGCCGCGACGCTGATGCGCCATACCCGCTCAGCCATGGTCGCGGTTTTAAGCTCCGACTACATCCGCACCGCCCGCGCAAAGGGGCTGTCACCACGCGAGATCATCCTGTCGCACAGTTTCCGCAATGCGCTTCTGCCGGTCATCACGCTTCTGGCGCTGCTTTTCGGCGAACTGCTTGCCGGTGCCGTGTTGACCGAACAGATTTTCACCATTCCGGGCTTCGGCAAGATGACCGTCGATGCCGTGTTCACCCGCGATTATGCCGTCGTCCAGGGTATCGTGCTCTGCACCGCCGTCGGCTTCATCCTGATGAACCTTCTCGCCGACATAGCCTATGTCCTGCTCAATCCGCGCCTCAGGGCGACTATCTGAGGACGACGATATGACCGCCATCAATTCGACCATCCCCGTTCCGGCCAAGCGACAGCAGAGCCGCGCCTGGAAGAAGATGAAGCGCAACAGGTCGGCGCTTGCCGGCCTGATCATCGTGCTGTTTTTCGCCATTCTTGCCGTCACGGCTCCGATCCTGCCGATTGCCGATCCGATCGCCACAAGCTGGGGGGCGATCCGCAAGGCACCATCCGCCGCCCATTGGCTGGGTACCGACGACCTCGGCCGCGACATCCTCTCGCGGATGATCTATGGCGCGCAGGCCTCGCTGATGGCCGGTGTCGTCTCGGTTCTGATCGCCGTCGTGATCGGCGTGCCCTTTGGCCTGATCGCCGGTTATTTCGGTGGCTGGGTCGACATGGTGATCTCGCGCGTCACCGAGGCTCTGCTCGCCATGCCCTTCCTGATCATGGCGATCGCGCTTGCCGCCTTTCTCGGTCCGAGCCTGACCAATGCGATGATCGCCATCGGTCTTTCGGCCATGCCGATCTTCGTACGTCTCACCCGCGGGCAGGTGCTTGCGGTCAAGATGGAGGACTATGTCGAAGGTGCCCGTTCGATCGGTCTGAACCATTTCGACATCATGACCCGCTACATCCTGCCCAATGTCTTTGCCCCGATCATCGTCCAGGCAACGCTCACCGTTGCGACCGCGATCATTGCGGAGGCAAGCCTTTCCTTCCTCGGTCTAGGCCAGCAGGCACCGGCGCCAAGCTGGGGATCGATGCTCAACACCGCCAAGAACTTTCTGAGCCAGGCACCGTGGATGACCATGTGGCCCGGTATCGCAATCTTCCTCGTCGTCATCGGTTTCAATCTGCTCGGTGACGGCCTGCGCGACGCACTCGATCCTCGCGAAGCCTAAGACAGGGCGAAGCCTGAAATCTCATAGGGAATTCCAAGAATGTCCGATTTTACCACTCGCCCCGAAATCCTCGGCACCTTCGGCGTCGTCACCTCGACGCACTGGATCGCCTCCGCCGTCGGCATGGCCATCCTCGAAAAGGGCGGTAACGCCTTTGACGCGGCGGTTGCCACCGGCTTCGTGTTGCAGATCGTCGAGCCGCATCTCTGCGGTCCGGGCGGCGACATGCCGGCCGTCTTTTATTCCAAGAAGACCGACAAGGTGGAAGTCATCTGCGCCCAAGGGCCGGCACCGGCCGGCGCCACGATCGAGCATTATGCATCCGAAGGCCTCAAGCTGATCCCCGGCGACGGGTTGCTGGCGACCGTCATCCCCGGCGCCTTCGACGGCTGGATGCTGATGCTGCGCGACTACGGCACGATGAGCGTGCGCGAAGTGCTGGAGCCGGCGATCTATTACGCCGAATACGGTCACCCGACGCTGCCGCGCGTATCGAACACGATCAAGGGTCTCGCCGATTTCTTCAAAAAGGAATGGCCGACCTCCTATGAAACCTGGCTGCCGGGTGGCTCGGCACCTGAGGCACATGCCAATTTCAGGAACCCTGTTCTGGCCGAGACCTACAAGCGCATTATTGCTGAAGCTGAGGCGAGGACCGGCCGCGAAAATCAGGTCGAAGCGGCGCGTGACGCCTTCTATCGCGGCTTCGTTGCGGAGACGATCGACACCTATCTGAAGACCGCCGAAGTCATGGATGCGAGCGGTTCCAAGCACAAGGGTGTCTTGACCGCTGAAGACATGGCGAACTGGAGCGCCACGGTCGAAGCGCCGCAGACGCTGGATTATCAGGACTGGACGATTGCCAAGACGCCGGCCTGGGGGCAGGGGCCTGTGCTTCTTCAGTCGCTTGCGTTGCTGAAGGGCTTTGATCTTGCCGCCATGGACCCGTCCGGCCCGGATTTCGTCCACACGATCGTAGAGGCGATGAAACTCGCTTATGCCGACCGCGAGGTCTATTACGGCGATCCGGAATTCGGCCAGATCCCGACTGAATATCTCCTGTCTGAAGGTTATAATGCCGGGCGCCGCAAGCTGATCGGCGCAACTGCGTCGCTTGAACTGCGTCCGGGTACGGTGCCGGGTTACGATCATCAGGTCGACGCGACGATGGCGATGCTGGCCGAGATGAGCGGCACGGGAACGGTATATGAGCCGACCATGTCGCACCTGACCGAAAAGCGCGGCGATACTGTCCATATCGACGTCATCGACCGCTGGGGCAACATGGTCTCGACCACGCCGTCGGGCGGTTGGCTGCAGTCCTCGCCGATCGTGCCGGGTCTCGGGTTTGCGCTGAATTCCCGCGCCCAGATGTTCTGGCTCAAAGATGGTCTTCCGACCTCGCTTGCACCGGGCAAGCGCCCGCGCACGACGCTCACGCCGTCGCTGGCACTGCATCAGGGCAAGCCCTCGATGGTCTTCGGCACGCCGGGCGGCGACCAGCAGGACCAGTGGCAGCTGCCGTTTTTCCTGCGCTATGCCCATCACGGCAAGAACCTGCAGGCGGCGATCGACATGCCGCTCTTCCACACCTCGCATTTTCCGGGGTCCTTCTATCCGCGCACCAGCTCGCCGGGCGAAATCATGGTCGAAAGCACGATCGGCGAAGCAACGCTCGAAGAGCTTCGTCGCCGTGGCCACAAGGTAAAGGTCGCCGATGCATGGTCGGTCGGTCGCCTGACCGCCGCCCGCCGCGATGCCGATGGCCTGCTGCGTGCCGCTGCAACCCCGCGCCTAATGCAGGCCTATGCGATAGGACGATGACACCATGACCAAGCCCGTCCTGTCTGTCAGGAACCTCTCGACCTCCTTTCTGGTCGATGGCGATTGGAAGAGCGTAGTACGCAACATGTCCTTCGATGTCGCGCCGGGTGAAACCGTCGCAATCGTCGGCGAAAGCGGTTCCGGCAAATCCGTGACCTCCTTGTCGCTGATGCGGCTTCTGGCGCCCACCACCAGCCGCATCGAAGGCGAGGTCATGCTGAATGGCCGCAACCTTCTGGCACTCTCCGAAAAGGAGATGCGGGCGGTGCGCGGCAACGAGGTCTCGATGATCTTCCAAGAGCCGATGACCTCGCTCAATCCGATCTTCACCATCGGCCGGCAGATCTCCGAAGTGCTGATCCGCCACAAGGCGATGTCCAAGACCGAAGCGCGTGCGGAAACCATCCGGCTTCTCGAAAAGGTGCGCATCCCGAATGCCGCCGGTCGTTTCGACGAATATCCGCACCAGTTTTCCGGCGGCATGCGCCAACGTGTGATGATCGCCATGGCGCTCGCCTCCCGGCCGAAGCTTCTCATTGCGGACGAACCGACGACCGCGCTCGACGTAACTATTCAGGGCCAAATCCTCGACCTGATCAAGGTTCTGCAGGAAGAGGAGGGCATGTCCGTGCTCTTCATCACCCACGACATGGGCGTCGTGGCCGAAATCGCCGACCGCACCATCGTCATGTTCCGTGGCGACGAGGTGGAGACTGGCCCAACGGAAGAGATCTTTCACAACGGCAAGCATTCCTATACCCGCGCGCTTCTCTCGGCCGTGCCGAAGCTCGGCTCGATGCAGGGCCATGACTGGCCGACACGTTTTCCGGTTCTCGATGCCGAAACGGGCAAGCCTGCCGAACCCGTCGAGGTGGCCGATACCGTCGTGCTTTCCAAGCGGCCGGTTCTGGAAGTGAAGAACCTCGTCACCCGCTTCGCGATCCGCTCCGGTCTGTGGTCGCGCCAGACGGGAGCGGTTCATGCAGTAGAGAACGTCTCTTTCGATCTTTTCCAGGGCGAGACGCTATCGCTGGTCGGCGAATCCGGCTGCGGCAAGTCGACGACCGGCCGCTCGATCATGCGCCTTGTCGAGCCGACAGGAGGTGAGGTCGCGCTCGACGGCTACGACGTCATGCGGCTCGACACGATGGGCCTGCGGCAGATGCGCAAGTCGGTACAGATGATCTTCCAGGATCCGTTCTCCTCGCTCAATCCGCGCATGACGGTGGGGACGGCGATTTGCGAACCCTTCATCAAGCACCGTCTGGGCACGGCAAAGGAAGCCAAAGAAAAGACGGCGGATCTGCTCGAAAAGGTTGGCCTTTCCGCCGATATGGCGAGCCGTTATCCGCACGAATTCTCCGGTGGCCAGCGCCAGCGTATCGCCATTGCCCGTGCGCTTGCACTCGACCCGAAGGTGATCGTCGCCGACGAAAGCGTCTCGGCGCTCGACGTGTCGATCAAGGCGCAGGTCTGTAATCTTCTGCTCGACTTGCAGCAGAGCCTCAACCTCGCTTTCCTGTTCATCAGCCACGATATGGCGGTGGTCGAGCGGGTCAGCCATCGTGTGGCGGTCATGTATCTGGGCGAGATCGTCGAAATCGGGCCGCGTGCGGCCGTCTTCGACAATCCGCAGCATCCCTATACGAAAAAACTGATGTCGGCAGTGCCGGTGCCCGATCCGTCGCGCCGCGGCATTCGCCGTGGCATTTCCAACGATGAGCTGAAAAGCCCGGTGCGGGCAATGGGTTATGAGCCGCCGAAGCGGGAATATAGGGAAGTGTCAGCAGGGCACATGGTACAGGTCGGCTAACCAGCCGACCTGATAATGCTGCGGCATTGGCATCAGGAGGCCGGTCAGGCCTCCTGCTTGTTTTGTCAGACAGAAGCCTTCGATTGCAGCATCTGCCAGGAATCATACGCGGAAATCACCGTTTCCATCTGCGCCGTGTGGCCGGTGATGAAATCGTCGCCATAGATCGTTTCATCCGGATATTCGGTGATCAGTGTCAGCGGCACGGTGTGGCGGTCGTCGATCGATGACAGGCAGGGGAAGCCGTTGATGATGCGGAAACCGGTTTCGCCGGCATGGGTTTCGTAAAGCGCGATCTGGCGGTTGTTGTAGTCGAGAATGCCCGGGATGGCGCCGAGATGGCGGGTGACGTGGTCGAGCATGGCTTCCGCCTGATCCGTCCAGCCTGCGTGATGGCGCATGACGAGGAAAAAGCCTTTCGGCAGCGTCCACATGGCGAAATTGCGCGGCACGTAACCGGAAAGCGGGCGCGTCCATTCATGCGACGGATAGCCGTGCAGGTTCACGTGCAGTTTTGCTCCGCTGATCTCCTGCGCCGCGAACCGGATGGCCTTTTCGTTCAGGTGCTCGCCGGAATTTTCACGCGTGCGGTATTCGAGGTCGTCACCGAGAGCCGTGTAGCGGGCGGCGTGGTGCATGTGGCGTGGGTTATCAATGCGCAGGCGCTGGTGCAGCGCGTAACCGTCCGGATTTTCCAGCGGCGAGATGGTGAAATGCGCATTGGCGCGCTCCTTCAGCACGCGGGCCGCGCGAATGGCGCCGACGATGCCGGTCGTCTCGTTCGGATGCTGGCCGCCGCTGATCATCACGGCGGCGTCGCTGCCCTTGATGTAGCGAGCGGAAAGAACGCGGCCGGAGCGCGAATTGGCGGAAAACTCCTCGCCGCCAATGTCGACCAGCAGTTTTGCCATCTGGCTGGCTGCCGGCGGTTCGGTTGCTGTATCGATCGCCTGTTCCTTGCCGTCGAGGAAACCGGTCGTCAGCGGATGGGTTTCGACACGAATTCCAATTTCGCCAGCGCTTTTCACAATCTCGGGCACGATCTGGCCGGGCTTCAGGCCACGATCGCCAAGCGGGCGGCCGGATTTTTTCTGGAAAAATTCGAGCAGCGAGAAGTAAAAATCTTCGTGCAGCGCTTCACGCAGGCTCACCACCTCGTCGCCGACCGGCAGTTCCATGTCTTCGGCCGGATGCGAGACGCGGATGTTCAGCTCTTCGAAATAGGGTTCGGTTGCACCCCAGTCATGACCGGCAATCGCATCGATCGCCCCATGGAACAGGCGCTCGTAATCGCTTTCCAGACGCTCGCCGGTCGCGTCGCCTTCGGCACGGTACCAGCCGGTCGGCGAGACATTGGTTTCTCCGACGACATCGTCATGCACGCGGTTCGGCACGAGCACTTTCAGCGTTTCGGTCTGGCCGTTACGGGTCAGCGTCACGTCGCAAAAGAACTCGCCATCATCGCGGGCGATGAAGTCGATTTTTGCGTCACCGACAAGCGATGCCAGCGGGTAGGCTTCCAGTCGAAAACGGTTGGCCGGGGCATTGGCATGCACCGGATAACGCACTTCGATGGCGGTGACACCGGCAAGGTCGATCTCTTCGAGGAAGGTGAAAAGCAGCGGCTTGTAGGCGCTGCGGATGCGGGCGGTGATGCCCTTGTCCTTCAGCGCTTGCTCAGCGGCGCGGCGGCTCTTCGTGTCATCGAATGTCCAGGCTTCGAAAGACAGGTCGGGCTCTGCACCGGTGACAAGAGTTTCAAGAGTGCGCGTAACGGAAGTCTCGAAGATCGAAGTCATGGTGCTGAAGCCTTGCTGTATTTCGAAAGGATTATCTGGAGGTGCGGCCGGTCGGGTCGAGGCTGTCGCGCAGCCAGTCGCCGAGCAGGTTGAGGCCAAGCACGGTGAGCAGGATGGCGAGGCCCGGGAAGACGCTGACCCACCATGCGGTCTGCAGATATGTGCGGCCGTCCGCCAGCATGCCGCCCCAGCTCGGGATGGTCGGATCGACGCCGAGGCCGAGGAAAGTCAGGCTGCTTTCCAAAAGGATGTTGTTGGCGACGTTGAGCGTCATCAGCACGATCACCGGGCCGATCAGGTTCGGTAGCAGGTGTTGGAAGATGATGCGCCAGTCCTTCACGCCGATGGCGCGCGCCGAAAGGATGAATTCGCGCTCGCGCAGCGTCAGGACCGAGCCGCGCACGAGGCGGGCATATTGCACCCATTGCGACACGATCAGCAGGATGATCGTGTTGGTCAGGCTGCCGCCGACGATGGCGATGAAGGTGATGGCCAGCAGGATGAACGGCATGGCGAGCTGCAGGTCAGCAAAGCGCATGACCAGTATATCCCAGAAGCCGCGATAATAACCGGCGATCAGACCGACCACCACGCCGAAGATGACGGCGCCGATGACGGAGGTGAAACCGACCAGAAGCGAAATTTTGCCGCCGGCAACGACACGGGCCAGCACGTCACGCCCAAGCGGATCGGTGCCGAACGGATGGGCGGCTGAAGCAAACGGCTTTGCCAGACGCGCCATCAGGTCGATCTTGTCTGCGCCGCCCGGAAACAGCACGTCGGAGAACAGGACAGCGAGGCAGATGATGACGGTCAGCGAAATGCCGAGAATGAATTCCAGGTTCGCGAAGCGCGACAGGCGGGAGGTTTTTGTTGCCATCGTCGGTTACTCCGTCCGGATGCGCGGGTCGACGAGGCCATAGGCGATGTCGACGAGAAGGTTGATGCCGACGATCATCAGCGAAAGTACGGTGATGACGGCCTGGAGCACGGGGAAATCACGCGCGCCGACGGCGTCGAAGGCAAGCGTACCCATGCCCGGCCAGTTGAAGACGCGCTCGATAACGACGATGCCGCCGAGCAGGCCGCCGAACTGCAGTCCAAAGTAAGTGATCAGCGGAATGGCGCAGTTGCGCAGCGCGTGCTTGTAGAGAACCTTGCTCTCGGAAAGCCCCTTGGCGCGGGCCACCATAATGTATTGCGATTGCAGTGTTTCCAGCATCGACGTGCGAACGAGGCGGACATTTGTCGCCGTCAGGATGACGCCCATGGTGACGGCCGGCATGACATAACTTGCCCAGCCCGACATGCCGCTTGGCGGCAGCCAGCCGAGCGTGATGGCAAACAGCAGCACCAGCATCGTCGCCAGCCAGAAATTCGGGAAGGACAGGCCAATCAGCGAGAATATACGGATCGCCTGGTCGGCGGCCTTGCCACGCGAGGTGGCGGCCTTGATGCCGAGCGGGATCGACAGGGCGATCGACACGAACATCGAAATGAAGGCGAGAAGCAGCGTGGCGGGCAGGGCGTGGCCGATCAACAGCGAGACCGATGTGCCGCCTGAGAAGCTGCGACCGAAATCGAGCGTGACCAGCCCCTTGAGGAAGTTGAGATATTGCACGAAGAACGGCTGGTCGGTGCCGAGCGCTGCACGAATGCGCGCAAGATCGTCCTCCGTCATGCTGCCGCCGCCCTGAAACATCGTCACTGCCGGATCACCGGTCAGGCGAATGGCGAAAGAGACGACGAGTGTGATGGCGATAACGACGAAGATCGCCTGTAGCAGTCGCTTGATGAGGAAACCGGCCAAGTTCTAGTTCCTAAAAGAGAAGTCCAGCTTCGCCCGCGAGGCGGGCGAAGCGATTTGACGGAAAAGTCGCCGCGAAGATTATTCGACGGTAACGTCGGTCAGCTTCATGCGGTTGTCCGGAGGCGCGATGAAGCCCTTGACCCGCTTGTTGATGCCAAAGATGGCGTTGGTGTTGTAGAGCGGCAGTTCCAGCGCGCGTTCGGATGCATAGGCACCGACTTCCTTGAGGATCTTTTCGCGCTCGGCACGGTCGGTCAGCGGACGCTGGGATTCCAGCAGCTTGTCCAGCTTTTCGTCCTTGTCGTAGGGGTTCCACTTTTCACCCGAATGGTACATCGAATACGCCGTGTTGTCGTAATCGAAGGTCCAGCCGCCCCATTTCTGCTGGAACATCGCGCCGGTTTTGCCCTGCGGGATGATGTCGTTCAGCAGAACGTTGGTTTCGTAAGGCTTGATCGTGGCGGTGATGCCGACCATCGACAGATAGCTGGAAATGACCTGAGCGACTTCGTTCATCGTCGCGTCATTGCCGCGAATGTCGATCTGCAGCGTTGCACCAGCCTTCACGCCGGCTTCCGCCAGCAGCTTCTTGGCACCAGCCGGATCATAGGGGATCGCCTTCAGGTCCGGATCGAAGCCGAAGGAAAGCGCGCTCTGGAAGCTGGTAATCTCGGAGGCCTGCCCCGCGAGGATCGACTTGACGATCGTGGCGCGGTCGACTGCCATGATGATCGCCTTGCGCACCTTCGGATCGGCGGTGATGCCGTCACGGGTGTTGAAGCGCAGCGCGTCGACGGTCGGGCCGGGAACGGAAACGATCTCGAGCTTGTCGTCGCCCTGGATGACCGGCAGCATGCCGATCGGAATGGTCGGCGGGATCACGAGATCGACGCGACCGGCCTGCAGCTCGGCAACAGCGGTCGCCGGCTCGGCGATGAAGCGGTATTCCAGCTCGGAAAGCTTCGGCGCGCCACCCCAGTAATCCGGGTTGGCTTCCAGCTTGATGTTGACCTTCGGCTGGTAGGAGACGAACTTGAACGGACCGGTGCCGACCGGGTTGAGGTTGAAATTGTCCTCACCCTTTTCCGTGATGTATTTCGGCGGAACGATCATCGCGCCGTAACCGGCGAGCTTGGTCAAGAGGACGGGATCCGGTGCCTTCAGCTTCATGTCGACCGTGTAGTCGTCGATGACCTCGACGCTATCGATGGCGATGTAGTTGGAACGCTGCGGACCCTTGGCACCCTGTTCGCCGAGAAGGCGCTCGAAGGTGAACTTGACCGCTGCGGCGTTGAAGTCTTCGCCATTGTGGAATTTCACGCCCTGACGAAGCTTGAAGCGGATGCGCTTGCCTTCGTCGAGTTCTTCCCAGCTTTCGGCAAGGCCCGGTACGAGCTTCAGGTCCGGACCGCGATAGGTGAGGCCGTCAAAGATGTTCGTGGCAACGGCTGCCCACTGAACGAGGAACGTGTCGATCGGATCCCAGCTGCCCGGATCCTGCGGCGACGAGATGGTCATCTTGCCGGCGGCAAAGGCCGGGGCGGCGGAAAGTGCGGTGCCGGCGAGAGCGAAGGCTACGAAAGCCGATGCCAGTCCCCTTTTGAACGTTGTCATTACCTGTTCCTCTTCAGATGCTTTGCGATTGTGTCGCGGTTTATGATCCGGGTTTCCTCAGGCGCTTTTGGCGATGAAATGGCCCGGATTGATTTCCTCGTGGGAAAGGATGGCCGGCTCGTCGCCGACGCGACGGACGGGGTTCGGAATTTCGCCCTCGATCAGCGCCGTGTTGCGCGGTGCCGTCGGATCGGCAACCGGAACGGCGGAGAGAAGGCAGCGGGTATAGTCATGGCTCGGGTTTTCGAAGACCTGTTGGCGCGAGCCCATTTCCATGATCTGGCCGAGATAGAGCACGGCGACACGGTGGCTCATCTTTTCGACAACGGCCATGTCGTGGCTGATGAACAGATAGGCCAAGCCGCGCTCGGCCTGCAGGTCCATGAACAGGTTGATGATTTGCGCCTGAATGGAGACGTCTAGTGCCGACAGCGCCTCGTCGGCGATGATCAGTTTCGGGTCGGAAGCAAGTGCGCGGGCAATGCACACACGCTGGCGCTGGCCGCCGGAAAATTCGTGCGGGTAACGCGAGGCAACCGAAGACGGCAGGCCGACACGCTCCAGCAGTTCATCGACGCGGCGTTTGACTGCCTTGCTGTCATTGATCAGGCCGTGGGTGTTGATCGGCTCGGCGATCGAAAAACCGACCGTCTTGCGAGGATCGAGCGACGCAAAGGGGTCCTGAAAGATATACTGGACCTCCTGGCGCATGCGAAAACGCTCGGCAGCCGACATGGATGAATAGGTGCGGCCGTTGAAGGCGATCTCGCCGCCCATGGAGGATTGCAGCTGCTGGATGGTGCGGCCGATGGTGGACTTGCCGGAACCGGATTCACCGACCAAAGCCAGCGTTTCACCGGGATGGATGTCGAAGCTGACATTCTGCACGGCGCTGCAGCGATGCGTTGCCTTGCCGAACAGGTTCTTCTTGATGTCGAAACGGACCAGCAGATCCTTGACGGAGAGAAGCGGCTTTTCGTCGTATTTCGCAGTGTTCTGCACGCGCTCTTCACCAACGACTGTCGGCTCGCCGTCCTGAAGAACGGTCAGCGGCATGCGCTTTGGGAATTCTTCACCGGACATGCTGCCGAGTTTCGGCACGGCGGACAAAAGCGTGCGGGTATAGGGATGCTGCGGGTTGGCAAAAATCTCGTTGACCGGGCCTTCCTCGACCTTCTTGCCCTTCCACATGACGACGACATGGTCGGCCATTTCGGCAACGACGCCCATGTCGTGGGTGATGAAGACCATGCCCATGCCGAGCGTCTTCTGCAGGTCGCGCATGATGTTCAGGATCTGCGCCTGAATTGTCACGTCGAGCGCGGTGGTCGGTTCGTCGGCGATCAGCAGTTTCGGGCGACAGGCAAGCGCCATGGCGATCATCACACGCTGACGCATGCCGCCGGAAAGCTGGTGCGGGAAGCGGTGCAGAAGCTGGCCTGCATCCGGCAAACGCACCATCGACAGCAGGCGTTCGGCTTCCGTCATGGCCGCGGACTTGCCGAGCTTTTCGTGCAGCATGAGCACTTCGCAGATCTGGTCGCCAATGGTGAAGACCGGGTTGAGCGAGGTCATCGGCTCCTGGAAGATCATGGCGATCTCCTTGCCGCGGATCGACCGCATCTCTTTCTGGCTGGCCTTCAGCAGGTCGCGGTCGTTGAACATGATGCGGCCGGTCGCATATTTTGCGCCCATCATGTCGGCAAGCCGCATGGTCGACAGCGAGGTGACCGACTTGCCCGAACCAGATTCACCGACAACGGCCACCGTCTTGCCGGCCTCGACCGTGAACGACAGGTCGTCGACAACGCGGCTGGAACCGAATTCGACGCTGAGATTTTCGACCGACAGAAGCGGTTTGTTGGTTGCGCTCATGTCCGTGTCTCCGGCTTGGTCTGTTCGGTCGTTGAGTTTTTGTCGTCGGCAATGCGAGCGATGACGGCGCCGGCGGTCTGGGAGGAACCGGCTTCGGCGAGGATCTTGATGGTGCCGGCGACCGGTGCGGTCACGGCCGTTTCCATCTTCATCACGTCCATCATTGCCAGAACCTCGCCCTTTTCTACAAGTGCGCCGTCTGAAACATTCCAGTGAACGAGAAGACCGGGCACAGGTGCGGTGACCGCTCCGGCGTCGTTCTCATCGCTTTTCTTGTCGCTGCTCGGGGCCGATGAAAGCGGACCAAGCAGACGCAAAAAGGTATCCGGAATGCCGATTTCCACGCGCTTGCCGTCGATTTCGACATGGCCGCGCAGAAGGCCGGCACTCACTGCCGGGGCAGGACGGCTTGCAGCCTCCAGCGTTTCGGCAAAATCGGTTTCGATCCAGCGGGTGTGGACACGAAAATCCTTGGCGAAATCCTCATGCGCGATAACGGCGCGGTGGAAAGGCAGCACGGACGGCACGCCTTCGATGGCAAATTCATCCAGTGCGCGGCGGGCGCGGGCAATCGCCTGTTCGCGGGTGGCGCCCCAGACGATCAGCTTGGCCGACAAAGAGTCGAACATCGGCGGAATGGTCGAGCCGGTGACGACGCCCGAATCCAGACGGACACCGGGACCGGATGGCGCGGTAAACGCGGAAATCTCGCCGGCGGATGGGAGAAAACCGCGGCCGGGATCTTCCATGTTGATGCGGAACTCGATGGCATGGCCACGCGGCTCCGGCATTTCGGTGACGCTGATCGGCAGGCCCTCGGCGATGCGGAACTGTTCTATGACGAGATCGAGACCGGTCGTCTCTTCCGTAACCGGGTGTTCCACCTGCAGGCGGGTATTGACCTCTAGGAAGGAGATCACGCCATCGGCGCTGAGCAGGAATTCCACCGTGCCGGCGCCGGTGTAACTGGCTTCCGCGCAGATATCGCGCGCAGCGGAGTGAATCTTTTCGCGCTGTTCATCGGAGAGGAAAGGAGCAGGTGCTTCCTCGACAAGTTTCTGGTTGCGACGCTGCAAAGAGCAATCGCGGGTTCCCACCACCAGAACATTGCCGAGACGGTCCGCCAGAACCTGCGCTTCGATATGCCGCGGGCGGTCGAGAAACTGCTCGACATAACATTCGCCGCGACCAAAGGCGGCCACCGCTTCACGCGTGGCCGATGAAAACAGTTCTTCTACTTCGCCGAGTTCGCGGGCGATCTTCAGGCCGCGTCCGCCACCGCCATGCGCCGCCTTGATGGCGATCGGCAGCCCGAATTTCTTTGCGAAAGCCAGAGCCTCGGCCGGCGAGGAAATCGCGCCATCGGAACCGGCAACCAGAGGTGCCCCAACCTTCTGGGCAATGGCGCGTGCCTTCAGCTTGTCTCCGAGTGCATCGATAACCTCCGAATCGGGGCCGATCCAGATAAGGCCTGCATCGATGACAGCCTGCGCAAACTCGCTGCGTTCCGAAAGAAAACCATAGCCCGGATGCACGGCATCGGCGCCGGAACGTTTGGCGATGGCGATCAGCTTGTCGATATCGAGATAGCTGTCCTTGGCGGTCACGCCGTTCAGCGCATAGGCTTCGTCGGCCAGATCTACGAACAGCGCGTCGGCATCGGCATCGGCATAAACGGCGACCGAGGTCAGGCCGTAATCCTTGCAGGCCCGGATGATCCGCACCGCGATCTCGCCGCGGTTTGCTATCAGAACCTTCTTCATGGGCATTTTCCTGGAATGAAACGGGGCGCGAAACGGCTCACTGCGTTGAAGCGGATTTTTGCGCCGACAGGTATCTGGCCGGCGAGATCGAGATGATGGCCGGCGACATTGGCGATGACCGGATAACCGCCGGTCAGCGGATGATCGGCGAGGAACAGCACGGGCTGGCCGCTGGCCGGAACCTGCAAGGCTCCGCGCACGGTCGCCTCACTCGGCAGTTCGCCGTGGTTGGCACGTTCCAGCGCCTCACCCGACAGGCGGATGCCGACGCGGCTGGATTGCGGCGTGACAGACCATTCCTGGCGCAAAAAGCTTTCGACGGCCGCGTCGGTAAACCAGTCGGTGCGCGGTCCCATGACCACATCCAGCACAACCGTTTCGTCGGCGCGCGGCATGGCAAAGGCCGGTTCTTCCGATGAAACAAGTGCGTTTGCCGGTGCGGGCAGAATGGCGACGACATCGCCGGCAACAAGTGCTGCCGGGCCGATCTGCGCCAGCGTGTCGGTGGCGGCACTGCCGAGAACCGGCGCGACATCGAAGCCGCCGCGCAGGGCAAGATAGGAGCGCATGCCGGCTTCCGGAGCGCCGAGCGAAACCACATCGCCATCATCGAGGGCTATTGCGCTGTGATGCGCAGCGGAAATTTTCGTGCCGTTGGCGCTGGTAATGCTGATCGGGGCCGTGGCGCCCGTTACCGCCATGACGCCTTGTCCGCGCGTGCGAAAGCTGAGGCCGCCGAGGGCGATCTCAAGTGCCGGCGTGTTGGCCGGATTGCTGACAAGACGGTTGGCGGCCTTGAAACCTGCCCGGTCGGCGGCGCCGGAAACGCTGATGCCTTGGCTAGCCTGCCCGGCGCGGCCAAGATCCTGGAAAACGACCGGTAGGCCGACGGAGATGATCTCGATGGTCGAAACGGCATTTTTCGAGTTGGCCGTCACGGGCTTTTCAGCAGCCTTGCTCGACAGCTTGATCTCGTATGCTGCGTCCTTTGCCATATCGCGAAACTTCACGCGGCTTCCCGGCTGCAGAAGTGAGGCTGGCGTGCGGTCGATATCGAACATGGCGAGCGGCGTCGTGCCGATCAGCTGCCAGCCGCCCGGGCTGGTTTTGGGGTAGATGCCGCTGAATTCGCCAGCGAGACCCACGGCACCGGCCGGAACCTTCGTGCGCGGAGATTTGCGACGCGGCACGGTCAGGCGCGGATCGCCGCCCGAGAGATAGGCAAAACCGGGCGCAAAACCCGTAAAGGCGGCGACATAATCGCTCTCGCCATGCAGGCGGATCACGTCTTCGACGCTGATGCCGAGAATGCCGGCAACTTCGGCCAGATCCTCGCCGTCATAACGAACCGGAATTTCGACCAGCGCACCGGAGGCCGCCTTGCGTTCTCCACCGGCTAGAGCCGACACGGCTGCGACCAGCGCGTCATCGGAGATCGTGTAAGGATCGAAAGAGATCAGCAGCGTGCGTGCCGCCGGAATGATTTCTGTGACGCCCTCGACCGGATTGTTTTCCAGCGCCTCGAACAGCGCCAGCGCCTCGCCGAGATCGGCAAGTTCCACGAGAATGCAGTCACCGCGCACCGGCAGGATGCGCATCGACGTGTCTCGGGAGGAGGTGAGGGCGACGGACTGCATGATGGTTCAGGCAGCCGAGGTAAAGGATCGGATGGTCAGGCCCGATTGCTCGAATTTTTCACGCAGGCGCTTGGCCATGGCAACGGCGCCTTCGCTGTCGCCATGCACGCAGATCGATTGCGCATCGACCTTGGTGAGCGTGCCATCGATCGCTTCGATCACGCCTTCCTTGACCATGCGCACCATACGTTCGGCAATCAGGTCAGGATCGTGCAGGACGGAACCCTTTTCGCGACGCGATACGAGATTGCCTTCCGGCGTATAGGCGCGGTCGGCAAAGGCTTCTGCAACGACTGTCAGGCCGGCGGCGCGGGCCTGTTCGACAAGCTGCGACCCGGCAAGCGCCATCAGCACCAGCGACGGATCGACGGCCAGAATGGCATCGATCACATCCTTGGCCTGACGCTTGTCGATGGCGATCGTGTTGTAAAGTGCGCCATGCGGCTTCACGTAGGTGACGCGGGTGCCGGCGGCCTTTGCGAGACCCTGCAGGGCGCCGATCTGGTAGATCACGTCGCCGATCAGTTCTTCGCTTGTCGGGTCCATGTTGCGGCGGCCGAAACCGGCGAGATCGCGATAACCGACATGGGCGCCGATGGCGACGCCGCGCTCGGCCGCTGCCTTCACTGTCTTGAGAATGCCGGCCGGGTCGCCCGCATGAAAACCGCAGGCTACATTGGCGCTGCTGACGATATCGAGCATGGCGGAATCATCGCCCATCTTCCAGGCTCCGAAGCTCTCGCCCAAGTCACTGTTGATGTCGATGGTCAGCATGAAACTCCGTCCGTCCTGATAAGTTGACTAAACGCTAACAAAGGCGAACAATACTGTCCAGAGTGTTGAACAATTTTTGTGTATTGCCCTACAAGTGATCAATTGCTCAATATTTGCGCAGAAGATGGATTCTGCACGGATAAGTTCGCTTTCCGCCTCTGCGTTCAGTTCATTTTGCTTGTGAGTGGCTTGGAAGCGCATTACCGAAAATGAAAAGCTCATCCAAAGCGAAGGGGTAAGGCTTGGCTGCACGTAAACCGCAAGGTGATGAAACAGGATACTCAAACCTTGGCGGCAGCAACGCGACAGGATCGCGAGTGACGGAGCCTGTGCAGACGCTGGCCGAAACGGTCGCCGAGCGCATTCGCGAAAAGGTCATTTCGGGCACGCTCACGCCTGGAAGTCACCTTTCTGAAATGGTGCTTTGCGAGGAGCTGCAGGTTTCGCGAAACACGCTGCGTGAAGTTTTCCGTATCCTGACGAAGGAAGGATTGCTGCGTTACGAAGCAAATCGCGGCGTCTTCGTTTCCACGCCGAGCATGTCGACCATCATAGACATCTATCGTGTGCGGCGCTTCATCGAATGTCCTGCGCTGGCGCAGGCGCATCCGCGCCATCCGGGTACACAGCGCATGCGGCTGGCGGTGGATGATGCGCATCTTTGCCGTGAGGCAGGAAATTGGCTCGGCGTCGGGAGTGCCGACATCTCGTTCCACTCGGCGATCGTCGAGCTTGCGGACAGCCCGCGCCTATCAAGTTTTTATGCACATATTTCGCTGGAACTGCGCCTCGTCTTCGGCCTGCTCCAGGATCCCGAGTTTCTGCACGGCCCGTTCATTGATCAGAATGGCGAAATACTGCTGGAACTTGAAGCTGGCCGCTCGGTGGCTGCGGCTGAAAAGCTGGAAGCTTATCTGCTGCGTGCCGAGCGCTTTATTCTAGGCGCTTATGCTCGTGTGGCGCCGTCGGCCTAAATGACGGCTCCGCCGTACCGGTGGAGCCGGTTTTGTTGTTTTTAAGCTATACAAGCCTCTTCAACCCCTCGATTGCCAGCTCAGCAATCACTTCCGGTGTGTTGTCGATATTGACGACGACGACACCAGCTTCCTCATCAGGCCTCTCCAGCGTTGCGAGCTGGCTTTCCAGAAGGCTGGTTGGCATGAAGTGGCCTTCGCGGCTGCCCATGCGCTGGGTCAGCAGGGCTCTGCTACCATCCAGAAACACGAAGGCAAGCTTTCCGCCTGCCGCCGTGCGCAAACGGTCACGATACGCTTTCTTCAGTGACGAGCACGTCAGAACGATGCCGCTTGTCGCGTGATCGGCGAGGATCTCACCGATGCGATCGAGCCAGGGCCAGCGATCATCATCGTTGAGCGGCGTACCCGCCGACATCTTGACGATGTTCGCCTGGGGGTGAAGATCGTCGCCTTCCCGATAGGGGAGGGAGAGCGCTTCCGCCAGACGGGTGCCGAGCGAACTCTTGCCACAGCCGGCAACCCCCATCACGATGATGGGGCGCTGGAGGGCCCGTGCCTCAAAGGCTGATGGTGATGCCGCCGTCGACATAAAGCGTGTGTCCATTCACGAAAGAGGAGCCCTTGCCGGACAGGAAAACCGCCGCGCCGACCAGTTCGTCGACATTGCCCCAGCGAGCAGCCGGCGTGCGCTTTTCCAGCCATGCGGAAAATTCCGGATTGTCGACCAGCGCCTGGTTGAGCGGCGTCTTGAAATAGCCGGGTGCAATGGCGTTGACCTGCAGGCCGTGCCTGGCCCAGTCGGTGGACATGCCCTTGGTGAGGTTTTTCACCGCGCCCTTGGTTGCCGTGTAGGGCGCAATGCCCGGACGGGCGAGTTCGCTCTGCACCGAGGCGATGTTGATGATCTTGCCGTGACCGCGGGCAATCATGTGGCGGGCAACGGCCTGACCGACATAAAACACGCTGGAAATGTTGGTGGTCAGAAGCTGCTGCCACTTGTCGGCCGGAAAGTCTTCCAGCGGCGAACGATACTGCATGCCGGCATTGTTGATGAGGATGTCGATCGGTCCGATCTCTGCTTCGATCCTGTCGATGCCTGCCGCAACCGAGGCCTGGTCCGTCGCATCGAAGGCGACGGCATGGGCCGTAAAGCCATCGGCGGAAAGCTGTTTTTGTGCGTCAGCCAGTTTCGCTTCATCGCGGCCGTTGAGAATGACTGTAGCGCCGTGCTCTGCAAGGCCACGCGCCAGCGCCAGGCCGATACCCTGGCTGGAGCCGGTGATCAGCGCGGTTTTACCCGTCAGATCGAACAGCGGAAACGACATCAGAAATTCCTCCCGGTTCATAAGCTTCTTTGACGTTGACATAGATGTTATCGATAACATATGCAATCGAAAACCAAACTCGGGAGTGAGAAATGAAGCCGCAAATCCTCGTCATCGGCCCCTATCCGGAATGGGATATGGTTGAGCTCGAAAAGAGCTACGATGTGAAGAAACTCTACGAAGCCAGCGACCGCGACGCGTTCATCGCAAACGAAGCCAGCCAGGTAACGGCAATTGCCACACGCGGTGAACTTGGCGCCTCGGCGGAGCTGATCGGCAGGTTGCCCAACCTGAAGATCGTTTCGGTCTACGGGGTGGGATATGACGCGGTCAATCTGGACGCCTGTCGCGAACGCGGCATCCGCGTCACCAACACGCCCGATGTGCTAACCAACGATGTTGCCGATCTCGGCGTTGCAATGATGCTCTGCCAGTCGCGCGGCATGATCGGCGCCGAACAATGGGTGAGGGACGGAAGCTGGGCCGCCAAGGGGCTTTACCCGCTCAAGCGCAAGGTATGGGGCCGCAAGGCCGGTGTTCTCGGCCTTGGCCGCATCGGTTTCGAGGTCGCCAAGCGCCTTCGCGGTTTCGACATGGATATTGCCTATAGCGACGTCTCCGAAAAGTCCTATGCCGAAGGCATGACGTTCATTGCCGACCCGGTAGCACTTGCCGAACATTCGGATTTCCTGTTCGTGACGCTGGCGGCTTCCGCAGCCACGCGGCATATCGTGTCGAAGCCGGTGATTGAGGCCCTTGGCCCAGAAGGCATGCTGATCAATATCTCTCGCGCATCCAATATCGACGAGGCGGCGCTTCTGGACGCACTTGAAAATGGCAGGCTCGGTTCTGCGGCGCTCGATGTATTCGATGGCGAACCCAATCTCGACCCGCGCTTCCTCAAGCTCGAAAATGTGCTGCTGCAGCCGCATCATGCATCAGGCACGATCGAGACGCGCAAGGCGATGGGCAAGCTTGTGCGAGACAATCTGGCGGCTCATTTTGCCGGCCAGCCTCTTCCCACTCCGGTCATCTGAGGTCGTGTCATGAAAGCTGTCGTCATCCATTCCGCCAAGGACCTTCGGGTCGAGGATCGTGAAGTCGAGGCCGCCGGTGCTGGACAGGTGGATATCGCAATCGAAGCCGGTGGCATCTGCGGCTCCGACCTGCATTATTACCACCACGGTGGTTTCGGCACGGTGCGTGTCCGCGAGCCGATGATCCTTGGTCACGAAGTCGCCGGACGCGTTGTTGCACTCGGAAGCGGCGTTTCCCATCTTGCAGTCGGGGATCGTGTCGCCGTCTCGCCAAGCCGTCCGTGCAATGCTTGCGACTACTGCCTCAAGGGTCAGCAGAACCATTGCCTCAACATGCGCTTTTACGGCAGCGCGATGCCCATGCCGCATATCCAAGGGGCGTTCCGTCAGCGTCTTGTGGCCGAAGCCTGGCAGTGCCACAAGGTGAACGAAGGCATTTCCATCAACGAGGCCGCCTTCGCAGAGCCCTTTGCCGTGACGCTGCATGCGGTTTCTCGCGCCGGCTCGCTTCAGGGCAAGCGGGTTCTGGTCACCGGTTGCGGCCCGATCGGCGTCTTGTCGATCATCGCCGCTCGCCTGCATGGCGCACGCGAAGTGGTGGCGACCGACATCATGGATGCGGTGCTGGAAAAGGCGAAGGTCGTTGGCGCCGACCGGACCATCAACACCGCGTCGCAACCCGATGCCCTCAACGCCTATACGGCCAACAAGGGTTATTTCGATGTGCATTTTGAAGCCTCCGGCAATGAACGCGCCATCCGCTCGGGCCTCGAAGTGCTGAAACCGCGCGGTATCCTCGTCCAGCTCGGCCTCGGTGGCGATATCTCGATGCCGCAGAACACGATCGTCGCCAAAGAAATCGAGGTGAAGGGCACGTTCCGCTTTCACGAAGAATTCGGCCAGGCGGTCGATCTCATCAACCAGAAGCGCGTAGATTTCTCACCACTCCTGTCAGAGATCTACCCGGTCGCTGATGCGGTTGAGGCATTCGAGGTTGCGGGTGATCGCAGCCGTTCGATGAAGGTCCAGCTCAGCTTCTGAGCCGAATGAAACCTATCACGTGCTGCCGCGAAGCAGCACGTGATAGCTCGTCTTGATGGTCGCGGCAGTGCTGCGCTTTTCAAGCATGGCGATCATCTGCCCGGCTGCCTGCGCGCCTATGCCGTAGCTGTCGACATTGACGGTAGTTATTCCGGGTTCAGATACCGAAGCGATCTCGTAGTCACCAAAGCCGGCGATGGCGATGTCTCCCGGCACAGAAAGCCCCATTCTGCGGCATTCCATCATTGCGCCGAAAGCGGGAAGATCGCCGACGCAGATAGCAATATCGGTGTCCGGAAAGTTCCGAAGCAATTGGCGGATAGCTTCTGCGCCATGCGCCATGCGCATTGGCGTGGACTCCACCGACACCACCCGGTGGCTGCTCATGCCATGCCGCAGCAGGGCGCGGTCAAACCCGAGATGACGCTGCCGCCCGCGTGCATCGGAAGCTTCAGTCCCAATGATGAAGCCGAAACGCGAATAGCCTTGGGGGACGAGAGTGTCGACAAGTGCTTCCATCGCATCGGCGTTGGAGAAACCGACGACGGCATTAATAGGCTTTTCCGGCACATCCCAGGTCTCGATCACCGGAATGCCGGCATTTGCAAGCATCGACCGTGCACGCGACGTGTGCTCTCCGCCCGTCAGGATGATACCTTCCGGCCGACGCCGCAGCATGGATTCGATCAGCTCTTCCTCGCGCTCGACCGAATAATTCGTGTAGCCGAGGAGCAGCTGCATGCTCGTCTGCGCAAGCGCATCAGTAATTCCGCGTGCGGTGTCGGCGAAGTTCGAATTGTCGATCGAAGGGACGATGGCGGCGATGAAGCCGCTGCGGCGTGAAGACAGGGTGCCGGCCGACTGGTCTAGAACGTAGCCAAGCTGGTCAACTGCTGCCATGATGCGCTCGAACGTTCCCCTGGCGATATAGGAATTACCCTTGAGGGCACGCGATACCGTCATCGCGGATACGCCGGCAACTCGCCCGACATCCGCCATTGTCGGTGGACCATTGCCGGCTTCGGTTGGCCGGGGTTCCTGCTCGATCGACATCTTTTCTCCTGTTACGGGATGATCCGGCTGAAAGGGTGCTTCCGGGCACGCGTCAAGGCAAGCATGTCCAATGTCCTTCCTGGCCCAGCGTCTTTATCACGGATGTCAGAATGTTCCGTACCTCGATCATCGCGCGGGTCGGGGGGTGGTTGACCGGCATGTCGAGTATGAGGCGGCGCGAGAGCACGGGGGCGGAGAGGGGAATTGCGGCAAGGTTTCCCTGCTGCATATCCGTATACACGGCCCCCCTGCCGAGGATGGCAAAGCCCAGGCCCGCGCGAATGGCAGCCCTGGTACTAGCCAGGCCCTCGATCTCGCGCACAATGTTGAGGTCGCGGCCGAGCATGAGAGCCTGCCGTTCAAGCAGGACACGAATGCCGTGACGGCGGGTCGGCATGATCAGCGGCAGAGAAAGTGCGTCCTCGACCGACATCTGCCCGGTTATGTCATCAAAGCTGCCGATCCTTCCCACCGCATAAAGCCGTTCGTCGAAAAGGGGCAGGGAACTTGCCTTGGCGACATCAACGAGATTGATGGCAAGATCATGCAGATGCGTGTCGATCGCAGCTCTCAACGTCTGGCTGTCGCCCTCGCTGATCGTCAGGCGGATCTGGGGAAACATCTTCTCGCAGATCTCCAACACGGGAACGGAGAGAATCGGCGAGAGCGAACTGAGCATGCCAAGCGAGACATCTCCCCTCGGCGTCAGATCCTGTTGCCTGGTTTCCGCCTCAGCCTGCTCGACGGCGCGCAGGATCGACTGGGCGTGAGAGAGCAACGTCTGTCCCGCATCGGTAAGTATCACTCCGCGGGATGTACGGTTGAGAAGCTGGACGCCCAGATAGTCCTCCAGCGAGCGCATGTGCAGGCTCAGCGGCGGTTGAGCGACACCCAGTTCCCGTGAGGCCCTGGTGAAGGAACCCACTTCCGCGATCTTGGCAAAATAGCGCATCTTCAAAAGATCGAGAACCATGTATCCTCCACTTTCCATACCGTAAAGATATAGCACGTATCTGCAATATATATTTGTTCGAATATCGAGCTTGGCCTAGGTTTTCCATGCAGCGAGAGGAAGCGCTGTTAACGGAGGACACTATGAAATTTGCTCGTCTTATGACGCTGGCCGCGATCGGCGCTGCGTTGTTTTCGAATGTCGCCGCCGCCGAGCAGCTGGATGACATCAAGAAGGCTGGAGTTCTGAACTGCGGTGTTTTGACGAACTCGCCGCCGCTCGGTTTCCAGGACCCGAAGACCCGTGAGCCTAACGGTTACGAGATCGAGATTTGCGGCATGTTCGCCAAATATCTCGGCGTCAGCGCCAAGATGACCGCTGTCTCACCACAGACCCGCATGGCTGAACTGACCCAGGGCCGCGTCGACATCCTGTCCTCGCTTCTGAGCTACAGCAAGGAACGCGCCGAGCAGGTGGATTTCAGCGGCGCCTATATTGCTGAGGACTTCAATTTCGTCGTGCTCGATCAGTCTGATATCAAGACCGTTGCCGACCTCTCCGGCCAGCGTATCGGACTGGTGAAGGGCTCTGTCCTGATCCCCCTGACGGAAAAACGTCTTCCGGATGCTCGCATCCTCTCATTCGAGACGAGTGCAGCATCCTTCCTGGCCCTGCAGCAGGGCAAGGTGAAGGCGACCGTCTACCGTTATTCCGAGGGCAAAGCCGTGCAGCGAAATGCCGGCTCCGAGATTAAGGGACTGCGCTTCCTTGACGAACCGCTTCTCTCCATGCCGTCGGGTTTCGGCTTCCGCAAGGGATCTCCGGAGCTCGTCAAGCAGGCGAACGCATTCCTTGCTGAGCTGGAGACCAATGGCGAAGGCCAGAAGCTTTATGACAAGTGGCTGGGCAAGGATTCCGATCTGAAGGCCACGCGCAAGTTCGAGTTCGGTAAACCCCAGGAAACCTGGTTCACCAACTGATCTCCTCCGCATACTGCATACAGGTCAACTTTCATGGGTTACCAATTCGACTTTGGTAAGGTCCTGCAGGGTGAGTATCTCGAACTCATCCTGGAGGGTCTCCAGGCCACGATGGTGGTTTTCGTTTTCTCTTGGGTCATCGGTCTCGTGCTGGCAGTTGTTCTCACCGTCATTCGCGCGGTCGAGTTCAAGCCGACACAGTTCCTTGTCGCGGCTTTCGTTGAATATCATCGTAACGTGCCGATGCTGATCCAGCTGTTCGTCTGGTATTTCGGTTTTGCCGTCGTCCTGCCGGATGCCGTCAACGATTACCTGAACGATCTCGGGGCGGAGATCGGTTATGCCATCGTGGCGCTGGCCCTGAACAAGGCGGCCTATATGTCGGAGGATTTCCGCAGCGGCCTGCGGTCGATCCATCCGGCGCAGATGGAGGCAGCGCGCTCGATCGGCCTGACCTATCTCGGCGCGATGTGCTGGGTGATCCTGCCGCAGGCGTGGCGACTGGCTCTGCCTGCTCTGCTCGGCCAAACGCTCATTCTCTTCAAGGGTACAAGCCTTGCAGCCGCAATCGGTGTTGCCGAACTCAGCTACCAAGCCCGTTATATCGAGGAACAGTCTTTCCGCATCTTCGAGGCCTACGGCATCGCCACGGCGATCTACATGCTCATCTCGTTTGCGATCATGTGGCTCTCGTCGATCCTCTCCAAGCGATATGAGCTGAGGGTGAAGTAATGCTGGAAATTATTCAGGAATACTGGCTTCTGCTGCTGATCGGCGAATATCCGCACGGCAAGCTTGGCGGGCTGGCGATGACGCTGATCATCTCCTTCGTCAGCCTCATCGTAACCTTTCCCTGCGCCGTTCTGATCGCGCTCGCCAGAACCGGAAAACCAGGCATCGTCCAATCGATTGCCAACGGTTTCGTTCACAGCGTTCGCGCCATTCCGCTGCTGATGCTGATCTTCTGGGCCTATTTCGCCGTGCCGATGATCATCGGCTTTCCGATCGATGCTGCCTTCACGCTAATCGTCGCTATCGTTATCTATCAGACGGCCTATCTGGGTGAGATCATCGCGGCTGGTATTACGGGGCTGCCGAAGGGACAGCGGGAAGCAGCAGCAGCGCTCGGCCTCGGCTATATCCCGACCATGTTCAGGATCATCCTGCCGCAGGCGATCTTCAATGTCATTCCGGGCATCGTCAATCAGCTGACGACGATCATCAAGGAATCCTCGCTCGGCTCGATCATCGCTGTCTCGGAACTCTCATATGTCATGCTGCAGGTCAATTCCAACGAGGTGACCAAGCCGCTGCAGATCTTCGGCATTCTCGCTGCGGTCTATTTCGTCCTTTGCTTCGCTCTCAGCCAGGCGACCAACTGGCTGGAACGCCGCATTTCGTCCCGCAGAACCGGGCAGGTCGTTGTGGAGGCCGTAGCATGATCGAGTTCCAAAACGTTTCCAAGTGGTTCGGTGCCTTGCAGGTGCTGCGCGATGTCAATGCGACGGTGGCCAAAGGAACCACGACCGTTCTCTGCGGCCCTTCCGGCTCCGGCAAGTCGACACTGATCCGCACCGTCAACCGGCTTGAGCCGATCCAGAAGGGGCAGATCACCCTTTCAGGGCGCGACATCTATGCCAAGGATATCGATGTCAACGTGCTGCGCAGCGGCATCGGTTTCGTCTTCCAGCAGTTCAATCTTTTTCCGCATCTCTCGGTCGTGGAAAACGTCATGCTGCCGCTCCTGCGCATCCGCAAACAGTCGCGTGCCCAGGCACGGCCGGCCGCTATGCAGATGCTTGAACGGGTAGGACTTGCAGAAAAGGCGAACTCTCTTCCCGCCGATATTTCCGGTGGCCAGTCCCAGCGTGTCGCGATTGCGCGCTCGCTGATCCTGAAGCCGGAGGTGCTTGTTCTCGACGAGCCGACCAGCGCGCTCGACCCGGAAATGGTCGGCGAGGTGCTGAAATTGCTGAGGGAACTGTCGGCCGATGGCATCACCATGATGTGCGTCACCCACGAAATGGGTTTCGCCCGCGAAGTGGCGGATCGCATCTGGTTCCTGCGCAACGGCACGCTGACCTTCGACGCCGAACCCACCGAATTCTTCTCGGACGACGCCCATCAGGATGTTCGCAACTTTCTTTCGGTTGTTCGTAAAAACCATTGAAATCACAGGAGGAAAACATGGTCCATATCAAGGATATTCCCGCCCGCCCGAGCAAGTCGGACATTGATGCACTGGCGAAATTTTCGCCCGCCACCATTCACGAAGCACAGGGCCGTCGGGGTGCCTTGTCGTCGCGGCTGAAGCCGGTCGACTACCACATGAAGCTTTGCGGTCCGGCCTTCACGGTAAAGTCCTCGCCGCGCGACAACATCATGCTGCAGCTGGCGATCAACTA
>Ga0079104_1000087_pt1 | contig 135647 bp, 132 predicted proteins | sample MedtruBG_FD_76829 | JGI IMG/M metagenome (GOLD analysis project Ga0079104, IMG submission 76829) | Root nodule microbial communities of legume samples collected from California, USA - Medicago truncatula BG | ecosystem: Host-associated > Plants > Roots > Nodule | place: USA: California...
CACGGAGGGGGTCGGCGGTTCGAGCCCGTCATCACCCACCACTCGGGTCGTTAGCTCAGTTGGTAGAGCAGTTGACTTTTAATCAATTGGTCGCAGGTTCGAATCCTGCACGACCCACCACTTTCTGGTGGTACCGAGTAAAATAATCTTCGAAGTCAGCACCCGAATGGGTCGTTAGCTCAGTTGGTAGAGCAGTTGACTTTTAATCAATTGGTCGCAGGTTCGAGCCCTGCACGACCCACCACTTCGAAGAGAGTTCCCCTAAAGGGGTCGTTAGCTCAGTTGGTAGAGCAGTTGACTTTTAATCAATTGGTCGCAGGTTCGAATCCTGCACGACCCACCAATGTAAAAAAGCGCCCTAAAGGCGCTTTTTTGCTATCTGCCATTTTCTAAAGATTCGAACCTGCCGCAGATATACTGCCGGGTGGCGCTGCGCTTACCCGGCCTACGACGTATCATCATTCTGCATCTGTCAGCGGCTCATTGTATGGGCTTTGCGATAGTTGTATGAAAACCTCTTCTGGCGACACGAACTTAGCAATTGTAACCACATTGCTATTCTTATGGCTTCGCCAGCATTCCGCCTCAACGTCACAAACTTTTTGTGGCTCATACCCCTGAGCTCTTAAGTAGTCCCGGATTGTGCTGCTGTCAGTTGTACCATAGATATGCACCGTAAATACATGTGCTTCTGGACCTGTGACATTACCGTATTCAAACCTATAGTCGTTTGTAATCCTGGGCATGTTTTTCAACAGATCAGGCGTAAAGTATTCATACTCTCGCGTATCTTGCTCGGTGTACTGCGCATAGCTAGCAAACTCCATTTTCACGTCAGGCCAGGCAATAGCTAGCACAATGATGCTTACGAGAACAGCAACAGCCAGCCCTATTAAAATCTTCTTCATAGTCCTTCTCTACCATTGCTGGCACCTAAAATCCCAAATGTCTTGTCATGTTGTGGGAGGAGAACATTGCCCGAGCGAAAATCGTTATACGGTACAATAGTACGCATGAAAGGCGGTAATAAACCTTTACGTGGACGTGTATGAGGAAATTTTTCCGGATCGGGAAACAGCAGAGGCTGGAACGTCTCATTTTTCCAGGAGCCAATTTTGCCATAGTAATCCCATCGTTTTAGTGCCTCAGCTTTGCTTACCGGGCGAAGCATGCTAAAGGGATTTTGAACAGATACGACGCGATAAAATCCTAGCAGATCTGAAACAAGATCCTCGCCGCTAAACGCACTATCGGTCACTATATTATTGGGAAACGTTCCTTGGAACCTCTCAAATTTTCGAGCCACTGTCATCATCATAGCCAAAGCAATACTTTTCTGTTCCCAGTATGGACGCCCATGTTTTATACGCCATGTAACTAGTTTTCCCGAACGAAGTAGTCCCCAGCGCGACGTCATTCCTTGAGAGTAAGTGACATCGTAAAATTCTTTTCCAGATGATTCACCCCATTCAATCTTATTCAGAAGATCTCGAATGTCTTTACCCTGAGCATGCCCCAAGTCCACCCATCCAAGTACCTCTGTATAAACTAATCCAATGCTTGACGTACTGGCATATTTCCCATCAATTATTTCAGATCGTTTACTCATCCTAATTCTCTCCATCCGCTGCGAAAACCCTTCGCTCTACCCATCATGCCCATTACCTGAACACATTTACCTACTTTTAGTGCGGTCTTTATAAGCAATTCTCAGCGTAAAGGGTGTTAGCGTTCCGCTTAATTGATGTGACTTTTCCTCTGTAATCCGCTATCTTGTTTAGTATATAAAACACAAATGCCGTATCCTCCGTTTTACCTCGCAGGTCAGGGCATTATTGTTAAGTCAGCAAAACGAGAAAGCATGATGAGCGTAATGTTCGATCCTGAAGCTACGATTTACCCCTTCCCGCCGAAGCCGCGCCCGCTGAGCCTCGACGAAAAAGCGTTCTACCGCGAAAAGATCAAAAGGCTACTGAAGGAGCGGGATGCGGTAATGGTGGCCCACTACTATACCGATCCAGAGATCCAGCAGCTTGCCGAGGAGACCGGCGGCTGTATCTCTGATTCGCTGGAGATGGCGCGCTTTGGAGCGAAGCATCCTGCTTCCACGCTGCTGGTGGCCGGGGTGCGCTTTATGGGCGAGACCGCTAAGATCCTCAGCCCGGAAAAAACCATTCTTATGCCGACGCTCGATGCCGAGTGCTCTCTCGATCTTGGCTGCCCCATTGAGCCGTTCAGTGCCTTCTGCGATGCGCATCCAGATCGCACCGTCGTGGTTTACGCCAATACCTCGGCCGCCGTTAAGGCGCGAGCGGACTGGGTCGTCACCTCCAGCATCGCCGTCGAGTTGATCGAGCATCTGGATAGCCTCGGGGAGAAGATCATCTGGGCGCCGGATCGTCATCTCGGCAGCTACGTGCAGAAGCAGACCGGGGCGGACATTCTCTGCTGGCAGGGAGCGTGCATCGTCCACGACGAGTTTAAAACCCAGGCGCTGGCGCGCATGAAAGCGCTCTATCCTGACGCGGCCGTTCTGGTTCACCCTGAGTCACCGCAGGCGGTGGTGGAGATGGCGGACGCCGTGGGCTCAACCAGCCAGCTGATCAACGCGGCGAAAACCCTGCCGCATCCGCAGCTTATTGTCGCCACCGATCGCGGTATCTTTTACAAGATGCAGCAGGCCGTACCGGGGAAAGAGCTGCTGGAAGCGCCTACCGCTGGTGAGGGCGCAACCTGTCGCAGCTGTGCACACTGCCCGTGGATGGCCATGAACGGCCTCCAGGCTATCGCTGAGGGGCTGGAGAAGGGTGGGGCGCTACACGAGATCCATGTCGATGCGAAACTGCGTGAAGGGGCGCTGCTGCCGCTTAACCGGATGCTGGATTTTGCCGCAACGCTGCGTTAATTACGTACCGTGCGATAACGGCTATGATTGTTAAGACAATTTCACTTTTTGACAGGCGGGGCAGAAATGGATTTTTTTAGTACGCAGAATATCTTGGTTCACATACCGCTGGGGGCGGGCGGTTACGATCTCTCGTGGATTGAAGCGGTAGGCACTCTCGCCGGGCTGCTGTGCATCTGGCTCGCCAGTCTGGAGAAGATCAGTAACTACGTCTTTGGTTTGATCAACGTAACGCTGTTTGCGGTGATCTTTTTCCAGATCCAGCTCTACGCTAGCCTGCTGCTGCAGCTCTTCTTCTTCGCGGCTAACATCTACGGCTGGTATGCCTGGTCGCGGCAAACAACGCAGAACGAGGCCGTGCTGCAGATCCGCTGGCTGCCGCGCGGCAAGGCGATTATTTGGCTGGTTATCTGCGCCCTGGCGATTGGTCTGATGACCCTGTTTATCGATCCGGTGTTCACTTTCCTGACCCGCATTGCAGTCTCTATTATGCAGGCGCTGGGGTTAAACGTGGCGATGCCTGAGCTACAGCCCGATGCCTTCCCGTTCTGGGACTCCTGTCTGATGGTGCTGTCGATTGTGGCCATGGTGCTGATGACCCGCAAATACGTTGAGAACTGGCTGCTGTGGGTCGTCGTTAACGTGATTAGCGTGGTGATTTTTGCCCTGCAGGGCGTCTACGCCATGTCGCTGGAGTACCTGATCCTGACCTTTATTGCATTAAACGGTAGCCGGATGTGGATAAACAGCGCGCGGGAACGAGGCTCACGCGCGCTGGTTGACTAGTGGTGATGATGATGGGCGTGACCGGAGGGCAGGGTATTAAGATCGCACTCCGGTCCGCTGCAGGGACGGTACTCCATCTGGATCGTCACGTGTGAAATCTCATAGTGATGGATCAGAAAGTGCTGAATGCGCTCCAGAAGCGCATCATGATCGTGTGGAGGAATAACCTGCACGTGCAGGGTCATCACTGACTTCTCGCCTACCGTCCAGACGTGCACATGGTGTACGTCGCGCACCTCCGGGATATCGCGGCGCAGATGGCGACGCAGCGCCGCAATATCCAGCGATACCGGCGCACCCTCCAGCAGTTCGTTGACGCTCTCTTTAAGCAGCGTCCAGGCGCTGCGCAGCACCAGACAGGAGACCAGCACCGAGAGTATCGGGTCAACCGGCGTCCAGCCTGTCCACAGAATCACCAGCGCCGCAACAATCGCTCCTACGGAGCCGAGCAGATCGCCTAATACATGGAGCGCAGCGGCCCGCACGTTCAGGTTCTTCTCTTCGCTGCCGCGATGCAGGATCCAGAAAGAGACGATGTTAGCGACGAGGCCCGCTACGGCAATGCCCAGCATGGTGACGCCCGCCACCGGCTGCGGATGGTAGAAGCGCACAATGGCTTCCCAGACAATCATAAAGGTGATGGCGACCAGAGCGAGGGCGTTCACGAACGCCGCCAGGGTAGTGAGCCGCAGCCAGCCGAAGGTACGTTGGTTACTAGGAGGGCGGCGGGCAAAGCGCACGGCTAGCAGAGCAAAGAGCAGGGCCGCCGCATCGGTAAGCATATGACCCGCGTCTGCCAGCAGCGCCAGCGAGCCGGAGACAAGGCCGCCAATAACCTCGACCACCATAAACAGGGCGGTGACGCTAAAGGCCAATAGCAAACGACGGGCGTTGCCATCATGGTGTTCAGAAGGGGAAGCGTGTGAGTGGTGATGCGCCATGAGTTTTATTCCATTTTATATATTCTCAGCGACTTACATCATTGCAGATTTTTATCTCCTCGCCACAAAAAAATAAGGAGAGCCTTAGCTCTCCTTATCGTCACATCAGCGTAATTACTGCGAGGTGCCGTCGGTTTTGGTATCAACGTCGTTGTTCATACCGTCACCGGTTTCAACTTTTTTATTCACGTCCGGGCAGCGACCGTCTTTACACATGCTGTTTTTATGGATGTCGTCTTTATCCATATGCTGGCCGTCGGCGCTGGTTGATGCGCCGCCGTTAGAGTGCAGCATGCCGCCAGTTGAGGAGGTACCGGTGGTGCCGGTAGTATTCGTCCCGGTAGAGCCGGTTGCTGCATTGGTGTTACCGGTATTGATATCGTTATTGTTTACGTTGTTAGGCTGCAGATTCTCTTTAGCGCCCGGTGCTACTGCCCCGGCGTCTGCGGCAGCGTTGGCTGCACCGTTGCTGTTAGATGCTGCGAGTGCTGCGCCGCTAGCCAGAGTCAGGGTAGTCGTCAGTAAAATTGTTGCCAGTTTATTCATTTTCATAATCGTGCTCCTGTTCTCGTCATTACATTGGATAGCGATATCCAACAGTGCAGATGCGAAACGGAATATTCGCTCAGTAGTGAAAGATGCCAACTTGCCATAAAAAGGCAGAATGGAATCTGGTTTAAAAATAAAAACAAAGTGGTTACAGGTAAAAAGTTTAGTCAGGTTGTCGACGTTCGCTAGCGGCTAACCCTTTTTTATCACTTTTCAGGAATATTCCGTACTGAGTGTAAAAGCCCGTTTACACTTCCTGACTGAGCCGTTAGATTGGAGGGATTGCACTCTCTGACATAAGTATGGCAAACGCTGGAACGAACATGAATTATCAGAATGACGATTTACGCATTAAAGAGATTAACGAACTGTTACCCCCTGTCGCGCTGCTGGAGAAATTCCCGGCGACAGAAGACGCAGCCAATACGGTTTCTCACGCCCGTAAGGCTATTCATAAGATCCTCAAAGGCAGCGACGACCGTCTGCTGGTGGTGATCGGGCCGTGCTCGATTCATGACCCGGCTGCGGCCAAAGAGTATGCCGCTCGCCTGCTGACGCTGCGTGAAGAGCTGAAGGGTGAGCTTGAGATCGTCATGCGCGTCTATTTTGAAAAGCCGCGTACCACCGTGGGCTGGAAAGGGCTGATTAACGATCCGCACATGGACAACAGCTTCCAGATTAACGACGGTCTGCGCATTGCTCGCAAGCTGCTGCTGGAGATTAACGACAGCGGCCTGCCTGCGGCGGGGGAGTTCCTCGATATGATCACCCCGCAGTACCTTGCCGATCTGATGAGCTGGGGCGCTATTGGCGCGCGCACTACCGAATCTCAGGTGCACCGCGAGCTGGCGTCCGGGTTATCTTGCCCGGTAGGCTTCAAAAACGGCACCGATGGCACCATCAAGGTGGCGATTGACGCCATCAACGCTGCTGGCGCACCGCACTGCTTCCTCTCCGTCACCAAGTGGGGCCATTCGGCGATTGTGAACACCAGCGGCAACGGCGACTGCCATATCATTCTGCGCGGCGGTAAAGAGCCAAACTACAGCGCGAAGCACGTTGCTGAGGTGAAGCAGGGGCTGGAAAAAGCCGGGCTGGCACCGCAGGTGATGATCGACTTCAGCCACGCTAACTCCAGCAAGCAGTTCAAGAAGCAGATGACCGTAGGTGAAGACGTTTGTCAGCAGATTGCTGGCGGCGAGAACGCGGTGATTGGCGTGATGATTGAGAGCCATCTGGTCGAGGGTAGCCAGAGTCTGGAGAGCGGTGAGCCGCTGGTCTATGGCAAGAGCGTGACGGATGCCTGTATCGGCTGGGAAGATACCGACGCTATTCTGCGTCAGCTGGCCAACGCCGTGAAAGCGCGTCGCGGTTGATAATCATGCCCGGCAGCGTTATGCCGCCGGGCACGTCTTCATTACTTCGCTTTACCCTGGTTTGCTACCGCCGCCGCTTTTGCAGCGATTTCGTCAGCGTTACCCAGATAGTAGTGTTTGATCGGCTTGAAGTTTTCGTCGAACTCATACACCAGCGGTACGCCGGTCGGGATGTTCAGCTCAAGGATCTCATCTTCACCCATGTCGTCCAGGTACTTCACCAGCGCACGCAGGGAGTTACCGTGAGCGGCAATGATCACGCGCTCGCCGCTTTTCAGGCGCGGCAGAATGGTTTCATTCCAGTAAGGGATCACGCGGTCGATGGTCAGCGCCAGGCTCTCGGTCAGCGGCAGCTCCTGCTCGGTCAGAGATGCGTAACGCGGATCGTGACCCGGGAAGCGCTCGTCGTCTTTGGTCAGCGCTGGCGGAGTCACCGCGAAGCCGCGACGCCACTGCTTAACCTGCTCGTCACCGTACTTCTCTGCGGTTTCCGCTTTGTTCAGGCCCTGCAGCGCACCGTAGTGACGCTCATTCAGTTTCCAGGATTTCTCTACCGGCAGCCAGGCCTGATCGAGTTCATCAAGGACGTTCCACAGGGTGTGGATGGCGCGTTTCAGCACGGAAGTGTAGGCAAAATCAAAGCTGAAGCCTTCTTCTTTCAGCAGTTTGCCCGCTGATTTTGCTTCGCTCACGCCTTTCTCGGACAGGTCAACATCGTACCAGCCGGTGAAGCGGTTTTCGTTGTTCCACTGGCTTTCGCCATGACGAACCAGAACGAGCTTAGTAACAGCCATACTCTCTCCTTAATAAACCTGATTGAATGATAACAATTCTCATTATATTGCCGAGGCGACGCCAGCAGCAACGCATAACCATTACCATAGCGAAAATAGTGGCGCAGTGTAAGGTGCTTGTGAAATCGGGGTTAGGATTTTGTCCGCAAACGGTGCTTATTTCAGCAGGATGGGCAAATATTTGCCTGTAGGCCCGGCAAGCGTAGCGCCGCCGGGCGTATTTAACTACCGGGGAATAAACTGATACTCGGTGACGCTCACGTACTCTGCACCGGGGCGCAGAGTGGCATCAGGCTGCGGATATTCCGGATGATTCGGGCTATCAGGCAGGAACTCACTCTCCAGAGCCAGCCCCTGATATGCGCTATACTCGCCCTGCTCGCGGGCAGGCGTGCCCTCCAGATAGTTGCCGGAGTAGAACTGCAGCGCTGGCGCGGTGGTATAGACGCTCATCTGCAGCTTCTTATCCGCCGACCAGAGGTGCGCCGCAGGCTGGCTGACATCGCCCTTGGCCTGCAGCAGGAAAGCGTGATCGTAACCCTTCACTTTCCGCTGATCGTCATCCTGTAAAAAATCATCCGCGATGGTTTTCTGCTGGCGGAAGTCGAAGCTGGTGCCTTCAACCGCCTTCAGATCCTGATAGGGAATGCCGGTTTCATCCACCGGCAGGTACGCATCGGCCAGCAGTTGTAGCTGGTGGTCGCGCACGTCCGACTGCACGCCGTTGAGGTTAAAGTAGGCATGATTGGTCAGGTTTACCGGGCAGGGCTTATCCACGGTAGCGCGGTACTCGATCGAAATGCGGTTATCCTCCGTCAGGCGGAAGAGGGCGCTGGCATTCAGGTTGCCAGGGTAACCCTGGTCACCATCGGGGGAGGTCAGGCTCAGCAGCGCTTCGCTGTCGTTCTTACGCACGATGCGCCAGCGGCGCTTATCAAAGCCTTCCGGCCCGCCGTGAAGCTGGTTTTCGCCCTGGCTCGGCAGCAGCGAATAGCTCTGCCCATCAAGGGTGAAGCGGCTTTTGGCGATGCGGTTGGCGTAGCGGCCTACCGACGCGCCCAGATAGGCGGTCTGCTCCACGTAGCGCTCGGGCGTATTGCAGCCCAGCAGCGTTTCACGTACCGAACCGTCCGGCATCGGCACGCGAGCAGAGAGAAGAGTCGCGCCCCAGTCCATCAGGGTCACCACCATCCCCGCACCGTTACGCAGGGTGATTAAACGGTATGCCAGCCCGTCCGGGGCTAGCGCAGGGGTTTCGTTTAGCACTGTCCGGCCCCCTCTGATGCTTTGCAGACGTAGAAGGTCTCTTTGATACCGGTTTTGGCTTCATACTGTGCCGCTACCGCGTCCTGAACCTGGGAAACCAGCGCTTCCGGCACCAGCGCCACGATGCAGCCGCCGAAGCCGCCGCCGGTCATACGCACGCCGCCTTTATCGCCGATGGTCTCTTTAACAATCTCCACCAGGGTATCGATCTGCGGCACGGTGATCTCGAAATCATCGCGCATGGAGGCGTGGGACGCTGCCATCAGCTCACCCATCCGCTGCAGATCGCCTTTTTCCAGCGCGTCGGCCGCTTCCAGGGTGCGCTGGTTTTCAGTCAGCACATGGCGCACGCGTTTGGCAACGAGCGGATCCAGCTCAGCGGCTACGGCGTTGAACTGCTCCAGAGAGACGTCGCGCAGGGCAGGCTGCTGGAAGAAGCGTGCTCCGGTTTCACACTGCTCGCGGCGGGTGTTGTACTCGCTGCCAACCAGGGTGCGTTTGAAGTTGCTGTTGATGATGATCACCGCCACGCCTTGCGGCATAGAGACCGCACGAGTGCCCAGGGTGCGACAGTCGAGCAGCAGAGCATGATCTTTTTTGCCGAGGGCAGAGATCAGCTGATCCATGATGCCGCAGTTGCAGCCCACGAACTGGTTCTCCGCCTCCTGGCCGTTGAGGGCAATCTGTGCCCCGTCCAGCGGCAGGTGATAAAGCTGCTGGAAGACCGTACCTACAGCCACCTCCAGCGAGGCCGACGAGCTTAAGCCCGCGCCCTGCGGCACGTTGCCGCTGATCACCAGATCCGCGCCGCCAAAGCTCTTATCACGGTTGAGCAGGTGCTTCACTACGCCACGGACGTAGTTCGACCACTGCTGGCTGTCGTGGGCAAGGATCGGCGCATCGAGTGAGAACTCATCGCTCTGGTTGTCATAGTCGGCGGCGATAACGCGCACGGTGCGATCCGTTCGCGGCGCGGCGCTGATCACCGTCTGGTAGTCGATGGCGCACGGCAGCACGAAGCCGTCATTGTAGTCGGTATGCTCGCCGATCAGGTTGACGCGGCCCGGAGCCTGAAACGTATGCGTGGCAGGGTAGCCGAATTTCTCAGCAAACAGAGATTGTGTTTTTTCTTTCAGACTCATGGTTAAACTCCTGATTCGCGAAAATGGATATCACTGACCGCTCGCAGGCGCTCGGCGGCCTGTTCCGCCGTCAGATCGCGCTGGGTCTCCGCCAGCATCTCGTAGCCGACCATAAACTTGCGCACCGTCGCGGAGCGCAGCAGCGGCGGATAGAAGTGGGCGTGCAGCTGCCAGTGTGAATTCTCTTCGCCGTTAAACGGTGCCCCGTGCCAGCCCATGGAGTAGGGGAAGGAGCACTGGAACAGGTTGTCATAGCGGCTGGTTAACTTTTTCAGGGCCAGGGCGAGGTCGCTGCGCTGGTCGTCGCTGAGATCGGTAATACGCAGCACCGGGGCTTTCGGCAGCAGCAGCGTCTCAAACGGCCAGGCTGCCCAGTAGGGCACCACCGCCAGCCAGTGCTCGGTCTCGACCACGGTGCGGCTGCCGTCGGCCTGCTCGCGCTTCACGTAGTCCAGCAGCATCGGTGTGCCGTTGGCGGCAAAATAGTCCCGCTGCAGACGGTCTTCCCGTTCGATCTCGTTGGGCAGGAAGCTGTTGGCCCACACCTGACCGTGCGGATGTGGGTTAGAGCAGCCCATCGCCGCGCCTTTATTTTCGAACACCTGCACCCAAGGATAGGTCTCACCCAGCTCGACGGTCTGCGCCTGCCAGGTCTGGACGACCTCCTCCAGCGCCGGGAGGCTGAGCTCCGGCAGAGTTTTGCTGTGGTCCGGCGAGAAGCAGATTACCCGGCTAACGCCACGGGCACTCTGGCAGCGCATCAGCGGATCGTCACTCTCAGGCGCATCCGGCGTATCGCTCATCAGGGCGGCAAAGTCGTTGGTAAACACGAAAGTGCCAGTGTAGTGCGGGTTTTTATCGCCGGTGACGCGGGTATTGCCGGGACAAAGGAAGCAGTCAGGATCGTGCGCCGGCAGCGTCTGCTGAGAAGGCGTCTCCTGCGCGCCCTGCCATGGACGCTTGGCGCGATGAGGTGAAACCAGGATCCACTGACCGGTCAGCGGATTGTAACGGCGATGGGGGTGATCGACCGGGTTAAACTGTGTCATAGGATCCTCCTTAATCCGCATAGCCCTGCGGGTGACGTGACTGCCAGCGCCAGGTGTCCTGCGCCATCTCATCGAGAGAGCGGGTGACGCGCCAGTTCAGCTCTTTATCGGCGCGGCTGGCGTCGGCCCAGTAGGCGGGCAGATCGCCTTCGCGGCGCGGAGCAAAGTGATAGGTAATAGGTTTGCCGCAGGCTTTGCTGAAGGCGTTAACCACGTCCAGCACGCTGCTGCCCACGCCTGCGCCCAGGTTATAGATATGCACCCCGGCTTTGCCAGCCAGCGTCTGCATGGCAGCCACGTGGCCATCGGCCAGATCCATTACGTGGATGTAGTCGCGTACGCCGGTGCCGTCTTCGGTCGGGTAGTCGTTGCCAAAGATAGCCAGCGACTCACGGCGGCCTACCGCCACCTGAGCGATGTAGGGCATCAGGTTGTTCGGGATACCCTGCGGATCTTCACCCATATCGCCCGACGGATGCGCGCCAACCGGGTTGAAGTAGCGCAGCAGGGCAATGCTCCACTCCGGATCGGCTTTTTGCAGGTCGGTGAGGATCTGCTCTACCATCAGTTTGCTCTTGCCGTAGGGGCTTTGCGGCGTACCGGTGGGGAAGCTCTCCACGTAGGGGATCTTCGGCTGGTCGCCGTAGACCGTAGCCGATGAGCTAAAGATAAGGTTTTTGACGTTAGCCGCACGCATGGCGGCCACCAGGCGCAGGGTGCCGTTAACGTTGTTATCGTAGTACTCCAGCGGCTTCGCCACGGATTCGCCAACCGCCTTCAGGCCAGCAAAATGGATCACCGTATCGATAGCCTGCTCGCGGAGCACATCGGCCAGCAGCGCTTCGTTACGGATATCACCCTCGATAAAGGTGGCCTCTTTACCGCCCAGACGGGCGATGACCGGCAGTACGCTTTGCTTACTGTTGCAGAGGTTGTCGAGAATAACGACGTCGTGACCGTTTTGTAACAGTTGTACGCAGGTATGACTGCCAATGTAACCGCTACCACCTGTAACCAGAACTCGCATATTTGGCTCCATTAACCCTATGTTATCTAATTACGATAGCATAACAGAGATGTAAAAAGTGTGACATGAACGAAAGTAGTGGAATCGCTTACACTCAAAAAGCGCAGCGGAAAAGGCGCTTTAAATGCTATGAAAAATCAAGCAATTAAAGCGCGCTTATGCGCCTGGTCTGAAAAATAGCAACGAAATGGCTAAGCCGGTTGATCGATCAGGTAGCGATAGCTATCACCCTCAGGGATGAAATGCAGCCGGTGAGTAATACAGGCGGGAGCGTCCTGAGCGTGATGGGAAACGAACAGCAGCTGGGTTTCACCCTGGCCTATCAGCACGTCAACAAAGCGGCGGATCAGCTGACGGTTGAGGGGATCGAGCCCCTGTAAAGGCTCATCGAGGATCAGCAGGGTAGGATGCTTAACCAGCGCCCGGACGATCAGCGCCAGCCGCTGCTGCCCCCAGGAGAGGCTATGGAAAGGGGCATCGGCGGTGCGGGCATCGATACCTAAAATATCTAACCACCCCTGGACCAGCTTCTGCTGCTTATCCGACACCGCCTGGTAGATGCCAATCGAGTCAAAATAGCCGGAGAGGATCACGTTACGCACCGTGGTGCTGACCCGATACTCCAGATGCAGGCTGCTGCTGACGTAGCCGATATGCTTTTTGATATCCCAGATGGTCTCGCCGCTGCCACGACGTACGCCAAACAGAGTCAGGTCGTTGCTGTAACCCTGCGGATGATCGCCCGTAATCAGGTTGAGCAGGGTCGATTTGCCCGCGCCGTTGGGGCCGATAATCTGCCAGTGCTCGCCGGGGTTCACGGTCCAGCTCAGATGGTTAATGATAGGCCGATCGTTGTAGGAGACCACGCCATCGTTAAGCACAATGCGCGGGCTATCCGCCGCCAGCAGGTGGTGGGCGGGGGGCGCATCCGGTGGCGGCAAAGCCACGCCCGCCAGCGTCTCGCTGTGCGCCAGCTGAGCAATCAGGGCCTGCTCCAGCAGAGCCTGCTTTGCGCCGGTTTCGCTCAGGGTGCAATCCACCAGTACTCCGGCGTTGGTGACAAAATCTGGGATCTCATCGAAGCGGTTAAGCACCAGCACGAGGGTGATACCCTGGGCATTGAGCTGACCCAGCAGATCCGCCAGCTGGCCGCGAGAGGCGACGTCCAGCCCGTCAAAAGGCTCGTCCAAAATCAGTAGCTCGGGATCGGCCATCAGCGCCTGGCACAGCAGGGTCTTGCGCGTTTCGCCGGTAGAGAGGTACTTAAAGCGGCGATCGAGCAGGGCGCTAATGCCGAAGCGGGCGGCCAGATCGGCGCAGCGTGCCGGATCCTGCACCTCATCCTGAATAATCTGCGTCGTGGTGCGGCCGGTATCCTCTTCCCCAGGGCTGAGCAGATCGGTGTTGTTCCGCTGCCACTCGTCGCTGACCAGCTTCTGCAGCTGCTCAAAGGAGAGGCGGGTGACGCGGGTGAAGGTGCTCTCCCGCGTGCCTTTCAGCAGGGTAAGCTCACCGGCCAACGCTCTGGCGAGGGCCGATTTGCCGCTGCCGTTGGTGCCGACAAAGGCCCAGCTTTCTCCGGCGCGCAGGGTAAGGTCGCTGATAGCGAGCGTGCGTGTATCGCTAAGACGAAACGTGCCTTGCGAAATATGCAATAACGACATGACGTATCCCATTTTTTGCAGCAGTAGTGCACAGAGATACGTGTTGTCATCAGGATTGTCAATGCTAGCGGCTTAGCAAAGGGTGGCGACGATAACCCGGTCAGCGCTGAAGTAGGCGATCGCTTCGCTCTCTATCACCAGCCGGTCCGCCTGCTCCCGCGCAACGGTAGCGCACAGCGTCTGCCCGTCCGGGAGGGTCATCAGCACTTCACTCTGCGCCTCACCGTGCTCAATATGGCTGATGCGTCCCGGCAGCTGGTTATCGGCCCCATCGGCAGTGGCGCTATCCTGGGTAATATTGACCCACGGCGCTTTTAACAGCACCAGCACCTCTTTGCCCTCGTTTAAGCCGAGACGCTCACCGCTGCGGGCGGTCAGGGCGACCTTCAGCCGGGTAGTGCCGTCTGCGAGCAGAACGTCGACATGCTGTTGAATCTGGGAATGCTCCCGGCCGGTGACCGTGCCGAACCACTGGTTGCGGGCGCTGGTCTGCAATGAGAAACGGGAGATGGCCGCCAGCAGGCTGTTGAGGGGCAGGGCGTCGTCGTCGCTGAGCACGTCGAAGGCTTTCTGCTGGATCTGCGCCAGCAGCTCGTAAAGCTGGATCAGCCGCTGGCCGTAGCGCGTAAGCTGCGCGCCGCCGCCGCCTTTACCGCCGGTGGCGCGGTCTACCAGCGGCTGCTCGCTGAGCTGGTTCATCTCGTTGATAGCGTCCCAGGCGCTTTTATAGCTGATGCCGGCGTTCTTCGCCCCCTGGCTGATGGAGCCGGTCTGTTCTATCTGTTTGAGGAGAGTAATGCGTCGGGGATCGGCAAACAGCCGCTGCTGGAGCCGGAGGGTAAGGAGGATTTCAGCCTGCATAGTCAATCCTTGCAAAAGGGGTATTGTGCCGTAAATGCGCACTGGCGCAATGGGCATCGCACAAAAGGGACGTGTAATTCCGCGCCACCAGGTTAGAATGATAACTTCACTATATCTGGAGTAGACCATGTTAGAGTTATTGAAAAGTCTGGTATTCGCGGTGATCATGGTACCCGTGGTGATGGCTATCATTCTGGGGGCAATCTACGGCCTCGGCGAAGTGTTCAACATTTTTTCCGGCATTGGTCACAAAGACCGGTCCAGAGAGTCCCGCTAGTTTCTTAAAAACGCCCGCTACTGCGGGCGTTTTGCTATTCAAGCTTTTTTATCCGTTGCCGATATCTGTTTTACACCGGGGTTACCGCTTAAGCGGTACAAATTAACCCTGTAAAAACCCGAGGGTTATCGTTATATTGTGAAGTATATAACGTTACTCACAGGAGTCAGATATGGCACGTTCGGGATTACGCTTGTTAGCAGGCGCAACATTAACCCTCTCACTGGTGGGCCATGCCCTGGCGGACGAGGGGAAAGTCACGGTATTTGCTGCCGCGTCGCTGACGAATGCGATGCAGGATATCGCTACCGCCTATACGAAAGAGAAAAAAGTTAAGATTGTCTCGTCGTTTGCCTCTTCCTCAACGCTGGCGCGTCAGATTGAGGCCGGTGCGCCTGCCGATCTCTTTATCTCTGCCGATCAGAAGTGGATGGACTATGCGGTAGAGAAGAAAGCGATTGATACTGCCAGCCGTGAAACGCTGCTCGGCAACAGCCTGGTGGTGGTTGCGCCAAAAGCGAGCGCCCAGGGCGAGATCGCGATTAACGATAAAACCAACTGGACCAGCCTGCTGAAGGGTGGCCGTCTGGCGGTAGGCGATCCGGAGCATGTCCCGGCAGGCATCTACGCCAAAGAGGCGTTACAGAAGCTGGGTGCCTGGGATACGCTGTCGCCGAAGCTTGCCCCGGCAGAGGACGTCCGTGGCGCGCTGGCGCTGGTAGAGCGCAACGAAGCCCCGCTGGGCATTGTCTACGGCTCTGATGCGGTCGCTAGCAAGGGCGTGAAGGTGGTCGGCACCTTCCCGGAAGATTCGCATAAAAAGGTGGAATACCCGCTGGCTATCATCGACGGGCATAAAGACGCCACGGTAAGCGCGTTTTATGACTATCTGAAGGGCCCGCAGGCTTCTGAAATCTTTAAACGTTACGGATTTACGACGCACGAATGATATTGACCGATCCCGAATGGCAGGCGGTATTGCTGAGCCTGAAAGTCTCCTCCCTGGCTGTTTTCTTCAGCTTGCCCTTTGGGATCTTCTTTGCCTGGCTGCTGGTGCGCTGTACGTTTCCAGGCAAAGCCCTGCTCGATAGCCTGCTGCACCTCCCGCTCGTGCTGCCCCCTGTGGTAGTAGGTTACCTGCTGCTGGTGGCGATGGGTCGCCGGGGCATCATCGGCGAGTGGCTCTACGACTGGTTTGGTCTCACCTTTGCTTTTAGCTGGCGTGGCGCGGTGCTGGCGGCGGCGGTGATGTCGTTCCCGCTGATGGTGCGGGCCATTCGCCTGGCATTGGAAGGGGTTGACCTCAAGCTGGAGCAGGCGGCGCGTACCCTTGGTGCCGGACGCTGGCGGGTCTTTATGACCATCACGCTGCCGCTCACCCTGCCGGGCATTATCGTCGGGACGGTGCTGGCCTTTGCCCGCTCCCTTGGCGAGTTTGGTGCGACCATCACCTTTGTCTCTAACATCCCCGGCGAAACGCGCACCATTCCGTCGGCGATGTACACCCTGATCCAGACCCCCGGCGGCGAAAGCGCGGCGGCGCGGCTCTGCCTGATCTCCATCGTGCTGGCGCTGATTTCGCTGCTGGTGTCCGAGTGGCTGGCGCGGCTTAGCCGCGAGCGGACGGGGAGATAGATCATGCTCGAACTCGATTTTACCCAGACGCTGGGTACGCACCGGCTGCACGTCGAGGCGAATTTGCCCGCCAGCGGCATCACCGCCATCTTTGGTGTCTCCGGGGCGGGAAAAACCTCGCTGATTAACGCCGTCGGCGGCCTGACGCGCCCGCAGCAGGGACGCATCGTGCTTAACGAGCGGATATTGAACGATACCGAGAAAAAAATCTGCCTGCCGCCAGAGAAGCGCCGGATTGGCTACGTCTTCCAGGACGCACGCCTTTTTCCGCACTATAAGGTGCTTGGTAACCTGCGCTACGGCATGGCGAAAAGCATGGCCGGACAGTTTGACCGGCTAATAGCCTTGCTGGGCATCGAACCGCTGCTCGATAGGCTGCCGGGCAGCCTCTCCGGCGGGGAGAAACAGCGAGTGGCGATTGGCCGGGCGCTGCTCACCGCCCCAGAGCTGCTGCTGCTCGACGAGCCGCTGGCCTCGCTGGACATCCCTCGCAAGCGCGAGCTGCTGCCTTACTTACAACGGCTAGCGCGGGAGATCAATATCCCGATGCTCTACGTCAGCCACTCGCTGGATGAGATCCTGCATCTTGCTGATAAGGTGATGGTACTGGAAGCCGGAGAGGTGAAAGCCTTTGGCAACCTGGAGGATATTTGGGGCAGCCGGGTGATGAATCCGTGGCTGCCGCCAGAGCAGCAGAGCAGCGTGCTAAAGGTCAGCGTGCTGGAGCACCATCCGCACTATGCCATGACCGCGCTGGCGCTGGGCGATCAGCACCTGTGGGTCAACAAGCTTGATAGCCCGCTACAGACGGCGCTGCGCATTCGCATTCAGGCCTCGGACGTGTCGCTGGTATTGCAGCCGCCGGTCAACAGCAGCATCCGCAATATTCTGCGAGCGAAGGTGGCCCAGTGCTACGACGACCAGGGCCAGATTGAAGTCCAGCTGGAGGTGGGCAGCCGCACCCTCTGGGCGCGTATCAGCCCATGGGCCAGGGATGAACTAGGCATCAAGCCTGGCCTGTGGCTCTACGCGCAGATCAAGAGCGTCTCGATCACCACCTAATCACAGCAGGTGGGTATAGATAAACTCGGCGATGGTATCGGTAGTATTGTCGCCAATCACCACGTTGGCGTGGGTCTTCACCTCGTCCGCCGCATTGCCCATCGCAACGCCAAGTCCTGCTGCCTGCAGCATGCTGATATCATTAAAGTTATCGCCAAAGGCCACTACGTCCTGCATTGACAGCCCCTGAGAGGCCACCCACTGAGCCAGGCGCTTGCCTTTGCTATTGCCCTGGCGGGCAATATCGATCTGATCGTGCCATGAACGCTCGCACTCCAGGCCAAGCTGCTGTTCAACCTCAAGGGCGAAGGCATTAAGTTTGGCGCTATCCTCATCGGTAAGGGCAAACTTCCAGACCGCATTTACCTCGCGGGCGGTCTGCGCCAGCGAATCGACCTGGGTAAAGACCGGGCGCTGCTCTGGCGGCAGGGACTGCGCCCAGTTAAGGGTGCGCAGCACGTGTCCGGTAGGCGTCTCGTACACCATCGCATCATCGATATACATCAGGGCGTGAACCTTATGCTCATTGAGCATATCAATGAGTTGCAGCGCCTGGTCGACAGGGAGCGGATCGGCTTCAATGACCTTTTTTGCCTGATAATCATACAAATAGGTGCCGTTACAGCAAATTGCAGGTGTATCGAGCGCCAGTGCCTGATAAAAAGGATGAATGGCAACATGGTGCCGGCCGGTCACAATGATCGGCGTGAAGCCCGCTTCCCTGGCACGCGCCAGCGCCTGAAGCGAAGAGGGAAGCAGGGTCTTTGTGGGGGTCAGCAGCGTGCCGTCTAAATCCAGTGCAATAACTCGCGAGGTCATGTCGGGTTCCAGTAGAGAATGAAATTCAACTCGTTACGCATGGTACACCCGCATGATGGCCTGACAAAACGTCGGGCAGAAATAGAGCATTCGCCGCTAAAAAAGACTATCGTGGTTATCTATCTCACTGCTTTTGCGATCAAGGAGAATTTATGCAGCAAACCGTTTATACCGCCAGCCCCGAGAGCCAGCAGATCCACGTCTGGCGTCTGAACGACGAAGGTACGCTGACCCTGGTACAGGTCGTTGACGTGCCGGGCCAGGTGCAGCCGATGGTGGTGAGCCCAGACAAGCGTTTTCTCTACGTTGGTGTCCGTCCGGAGTTTCGCGTGCTTGCCTACCGCATCGCCCCGGAAGATGGTGCGCTGACCTTCACCGCAGAGGCGCCGCTGTCCGGTAGCCCGACGCACATCTCCACCGATCGCCAGGGCCGCTTTCTCTTTACCGCCTCCTACAACGCGGGCAGCGTCAGCGTTACCCCGCTCAACGACGGCCTGCCGGGCGAGATTACTGCCCTGGTCGACGGTCTGGACGGGTGCCACTCGGCCAATATCTCTCCGGATAACGCCACCCTGTGGGTTCCGGCGCTGAAGCAGGATCGCATCTGCCTGTTTACCCTTGGCGATGACGGCCAGCTTACCGCGCAGACCCCGGCTGAAGTGACCACCGTTGAGGGTGCCGGTCCGCGCCATATGGCGTTCCACCCGAACCAGCAGTACGCCTACTGCGTCAACGAACTCAACGGCTCGGTAGACGTGTGGCAGCTTAGCAATGCTCACGGCCAGATCGAGTGCGTGCAGACTCTGGATATGATGCCTGCCGACTTCGCCGATACCCGCTGGGCGGCGGATATTCACATCACGCCGGACGGGCGTCACCTCTACACCTGTGACCGTACCGCCAGCATCGTGACGATCTTTAGCGTTTCGGAAGATGGCAGCGTGTTGGCCGTGGAAGGCTACCAGCCGACCGAAACCCAGCCGCGCGGCTTCAACATTGACCACAGCGGTAAATACCTGATTGCAGCAGGGCAGAAGTCGCACCATATCGCGCTGTATGCGATTCAGGGCGCGCAGGGCCTGCTGGAAGAGAAGGGGCGCTATGCCGTTGGGCAGGGGCCAATGTGGGTGGTAGTGCACGCGCACTAACCTGTATACACCTGCAGTGCCGGGTGGCGGCACTGCGTTAAGTTAACCCGCTCTTAATGGTGTGAGCCGACCGGCGACTCCTCATCTCTGTCGCCGTACAGGACAATGCGGGATGTATCGATCTGATTTTCAAGCTGTCGAAGATCGTACGCACTCTGCAGGCGTAGCCAGAATTCAGGGGTACTGCCTAGCGCGGCAGCAATACGAATGGCCAGCGAAGGCGTTATAGCGGTTTTGCCAGCAAGAAAGCGCGATACCGTAGCGGGAGTGACGCCGATATTAAGTGCAAACCGACGACCACTAATGCCCAGCTCTTCTAACTCTCTAGCGATAATTTCGCCCGGATGGGAAATGTTAAACTGTCTCATTAGTGATAATCCTCATAATTCAAAATGTACGCATCCCCCCGTTAATGAATTGAAATGTGATACGCCAGTTTGCTCGCACTGTAATTGACCAGTAGCCCTCGCGCTCCCCCTTCAACGGGTGCAGCTTATAGATCTGACGGTTCAGCTCGCCGATCTCGTTTGCCGTGTCGATAGCCTGAAGGCGGTCATTAATTCGCTCAGCATCCTGTGCTGGAACTCCAGAAACAATCCCTTTTTCAAAAAGTTGTTTCAGCCCTTTATGTTTGAATGACTTAATCATGAGCCTATCCCTGTTACATGACGTGTAATATTCTAGATCGATGTTACACGACGTGCAATATCTAAGAGGATAGAAGTGGGAGAGGTTACGTTCAGGACAGAGTAGGCCCGGCAAGCGTTGCGCCGCCGGGCGTTAAGGCGGGTTACTGCTTCGGTGCGTCGACGACCTGGCTGCCTACGCCGCGGTTGTTGAACTCCCACATGCGGTTAAAGCCGGCGTCGTTAAGGTTACGCGTGACGTTGCCTTTATCGTCCACCGCGCCGGTGTTGCCGGAGAACGGACGTTTAGACACGGCGGCATCGCCCCAGGGTTTAGCCATGTTGAAGCCTTCGTTGATCACGCTGTCGCGGATCACCACCTGGCCGTTGGTCGCCTGATCGACGTCCATCGAGCGGCCGAGCTGGGCTACGCCGTCACCGGCCGCGGTAAAGCGGCTGTTGGTGGCCAGGAAGCCGTAGAAGATATTGGAGAGCGTTGCCGGGGCGAAAACGTAGGCTTCCTGCTGGGTGCGGGAGTTCACCACGCGGAAATCGGTGTTATCAAATACCACCGCGCCACGGCCAGCAACGATATCCACATCGCCCTCAACGTAGCTGTTGGTGACCAGAGTACGGGTCTGGCGATCGTTACGCAGAGTGTTATCCACGCCGCTGTTGGTCACGAAGAAGGTATTCTGGCGACCCAGAATGTTGACGTTGTTGATCTGGACCTTATCGCCATCGCTGCGCAGGGCCACGGCCTGGTGGTTACCCGCGTCAACGCTGTCGCCAAGGTTGTTTTCGATGGTCAGGTTCTGCAACTGCAGACCGTTATTCTGCGACCAGAAGACCGCTGAACACATCACGCCCACGCTGGCGCTGCCTTTACGTTGGCAGGCGTCAAACATATACCACGCAGGTTTACCCGGCATATATTTCCCGCCTGGGTTAACCAGACGACGCCAGCTGTTGCTGTCCATTTCGGAATCCACGGCCAGGCCAATCTTCACCTCGGCGGCTTTGTCGCCCGTACCGTAAATCGTCAGGCTGCCCGGCGCGGCCGGAACAAATACGGTGCCTTCATACTCACCCGGCAGAACTGCAATGTACTGGCGATCGCTGGTGTGCTTGTTGATGGCTGCATCAACCGCCGCCTGGATAGAGGTGTGGGTCACGCCTGCCGTGCCCGCCGGGCCAACAACGAAGGTCGGCTGTGCAGGCAGACGAATAGCGGACGGACTCCACGGGGCCGCGTTCTGATCCATCGATGAGAAGTAGTGGGCAGGGACAAAGTTCTGCGCTTCGTTAGCGGACAGCACCGGACGCGCTGCGTTACCCGGGGCGGCCTGCGTGGAAGGACGCTGATCCGGCGGCGTTGAGCTGCAGGCAGTCAGCGTCACGCCAAAAGCCAGGGCCAGCGTCAGACGGGAAACCGAAAATGTGTTCAAGAGGTACTCCAGACGTAATAGTTAAATAAGTTGCTATCAAGCCTGCTTTTTTATACTAAGTTGGGCGAAACGGGAAGCCGATTGTGTGAATCGGCTTCAATATCGTGTTGATTAGCTATAAAGGGCGGTGATCGATGCGCGATCGAGAGAGTGGAAATGGATATTAAACCCAACCATTGCTCCGCTGGCGTCTGCATCGACGTCCAGCTTCTCCACGTCCAGGGCGTGAACGGTAAAGATGTAGCGATGGGTTCTCCCCTTCGGCGGTGCCGCGCCGCCGTATCCGGCCTTACCATAGTCGGTACGGGTCTCTAGCGCACCCTCGGGCAGGGGGACCAGCGACGAGCCGGAACCCTGCGGCAGCACCCGGGTATCGGCGGGCAGGTTCACCACCACCCAGTGCCACCAGCCGGAGCCGGTAGGCGCATCGGGATCGTAGCAGGTGACGGCAAAGCTCTTGCAGCCCGCTGGCACCTCGTCCCATGCCAGATGCGGCGAAATATTGTCGCCTTCGTAGCCCATGCCGTTAAAAACATGGCGATTATGTAGCTTTTCGCCCTCGCGAATATCCTGGCTGATAAGTCTCATCGTTGCTCCTCTGTGAGTGGTCAACCCTAAGGCTAGAATAGCCCGTGCGTTCTCAGGGCGCAAAATGTGCGGGATGGGCCACCGCCGCCAGCACCGCGTCCGTTAGCTTACTGAGCTGTTCCGACGAGATGACGTAGGGCGGCATCAGGTAGATCAGCTTGCCAAAGGGGCGGATCCAGACGCCCTGCTCGACAAAGAAGCGCTGCAGGGCGGCCATGTTCACTGGCTGATGGGTTTCGATTACGCCGATAGCTCCCAGCACCCGCACGTCGGCCACTGACTCTGCGGCTCTCGCCGGTGCCAGCTCGCGTTTCAGCTGCGCCTCAATGGCGGCAACCTGCACCTGCCACTCGCCGCGCTCCAGCAGCTCAAGGCTGGCGTTTGCCACTGCGCAGGCCAGCGGATTACCCATAAAGGTCGGGCCGTGCATAAAGCAGCCCGCTTCGCCGTTGCTGATGGTGTCAGCTACCTCACGGGTGGTGAGCGTCGCCGACAGGGTCATCGTCCCGCCGGTCAGCGCCTTGCCGAGGCAAAGAATGTCCGGGGTAACGTCCGCATGTTCACAGGCAAACAGTTTGCCGGTGCGGCCAAAGCCGGTAGCGATCTCATCGGCAATCAACAGGATCCCCTCCCGGTCGCACATTCGGCGGATGCGCTTAAGCACCTCTGGATGGTAGAGGCGCATCCCGCCCGCGCCCTGCACAATCGGCTCCAGAATAACGGCGGCAATCTCATGGCGATGGGCGGCCATCAGGCGGGCAAAGCCCACGATATCTCGCTCGTCCCACTCGCCGTCGAAGCGGCTCTCCGGCGCGGGGGCAAAGAGGTTATCCGGCAGGTAGCCCGCCCACAGGCTGTGCATCGAGTTATCCGGATCGCAGGCCGACATCGCACCAAAGGTATCGCCATGATAGCCCCGGCGGAAGGTCAGGAAGCGACGGCGCGGCTCTCCCTTCGCCTGCCAGTATTGCAGGGCCATCTTCATTGAGACCTCTACCGCTACCGAGCCGGAATCGGCCAGAAAGACGCACTCCAGCGCCTCGGGGGTCATGGCCACCAGCCTGCGGCAGAGCGCAACCGCCGGGGCATGGGTAATGCCGCCAAACATCACGTGCGACATCGCATCGATCTGCGTTTTCATCGCCGCGTTGAGGTGGGGATGGTTGTAGCCGTGGATCGCCGCCCACCACGAAGACATGCCGTCGACCAGCTGCTCTCCGGAAGCAAGCTGAAGCTCGCAGCCTTGCGCAGAGTCCACCGGATAAACCGGCAGCGGGGCGGTCATGGAGGTATAGGGGTGCCAGATATGGCGGCGGTCAAAGGCGAGATCGTCCTGGGTCATAATCGACTTGTAAACCAAATTAAAAAGATTTAGGTTTACGATCATAACCCAAACATGAACTCATTTCACCTTTTGGAGAAGCCCCATGGCTCACCACGCACGCTGGACACTGTCGCACGTTACCGAGCTGTTCGAAAAACCGCTGCTCGACCTACTGTTTGAAGCGCAGACCATTCATCGTCAGCACTTCGACCCTCGCCAGGTTCAGGTCAGCACCCTGCTGTCGATCAAAACCGGGGCCTGCCCGGAAGATTGCAAATACTGCCCGCAAAGCTCGCGCTACAAAACCGGGCTAGAGACGGAGCGCCTGATGGAGGTGGAGCAGGTGCTGGACTCGGCCCGCAAGGCTAAAAATGCCGGATCTACCCGCTTCTGCATGGGGGCGGCGTGGAAGAATCCGCACGAGCGCGATATGCCCTACCTGGAGCAGATGGTGCAGGGCGTCAAAGCGATGGGCCTCGAAGCCTGCATGACCCTCGGCACCCTTGACGAAACCCAGGCCCAGCGTCTGGCGTCGGCGGGGCTGGACTACTACAACCACAACCTCGACACCTCTCCGGAGTTCTACGGCAATATCATCACCACCCGTACCTATCAGGAACGTCTCGACACCCTCGATAAGGTGCGCGACGCGGGCATTAAGGTCTGCTCGGGCGGCATCGTTGGTCTGGGTGAAACGGTCAAGGATCGCGCGGGCCTGCTGCTCCAACTGGCAAACCTGCCAACCCCGCCGGAGAGCGTGCCGATCAACATGCTGGTGAAGGTGAAGGGTACCCCGCTGGCGGATAACGATGACGTCGACGCCTTCGATTTTATTCGCACCATTGCAGTGGCGCGCATCATGATGCCAACCTCGTTTGTGCGCCTCTCTGCCGGGCGGGAGCAGATGAACGAGCAGACCCAGGCGATGTGCTTTATGGCCGGTGCCAACTCCATTTTCTACGGCTGCAAGCTGCTCACCACCCCGAACCCGGAAGAGGACAAAGACGTCCAGCTGTTCCGCAAGCTTGGGCTAAACCCGCAGCAGACCGACGTGATGAACGGCGATAACGAGCAGCAGCAGCACCTGGAGCAGCAGATCTTTAACGCCGACACCGACCAGTTCTACAACGCGGCGGCGCTATGAGCTGGCAGCAGCGCATCGATGCCGCGTTAGCGACCCGGCGGGCCGCCGACGCCCTGCGTACACGGCGGGTAGTTGAGCAAGGCGCGGGGCGCTGGCTGACCCTGGGCGACAGCCGCTACTGCAACTTCTCCAGCAATGACTATCTCGGCTTAAGCCAGCACCCGGCTATCGTGCGTGCCTGGCAGCAGGGGGCTGAGCAGTACGGCGTGGGCAGCGGTGGCTCCGGGCACGTCAGCGGCTATACCCGGGCGCACCATGCGCTGGAGAACGAGCTGGCCGACTGGCTGGGCTACCCTCGGGCGCTGCTGTTTATCTCTGGCTTTGCCGCCAACCAGGCGGTGATTGCCGCCCTGACCGGTAAAGAAGATCGCATCGTGGCGGATAAGCTCAGCCACGCCTCGCTGCTCGAGGCCGCCAGCCTGAGTCCGGCTCAGCTGCGGCGCTTTGCCCATAACGACGTCGGACAGCTCGCCGCGCTGCTGGATAAACCCTGTGAAGGCCAGCAGCTGGTGGTGACCGAAGGCGTCTTCAGCATGGACGGCGACAGCGCGCCGCTGGCAGCCATTGTTGACCAGGCAAGAAGCGCTGACGCGTGGCTACTGGTGGATGATGCCCACGGCATCGCCGTCACCGGTCACCAGGGGCGCGGCAGCTGTCAGCAGCAGGACGTGAAACCCGAGCTGCTGGTGGTGACTTTTGGCAAAGGCTTCGGCGTCAGCGGCGCGGCGGTGCTGTGCAGCGAGGCGGCGGCCAGCTACTTCGAACAGTTTGCTCGCCACCTGATCTACAGCACCTCTATGCCTCCCGCTCAGGCCGTGGCCCTCAGCGCCGCGCTGAGCGTGATCCGGGGAGAGGAGGGCGACCAACGCCGGGCGGCGCTCGCGGCGCTCATTCAGCGTTTTCGCCAGGGCGTAGCTGAGTTACCGGTGCGCATCACCGATTCCCAAAGCGCCATCCAGCCGCTGATCGTTGGCGATAACAGCCGGGCGCTGAGCCTGGCGGAACGCCTGCGACAGAAAGGGTGCTGGGTGACGGCTATTCGTCCTCCCACTGTCCCCGCAGGCACGGCGCGTCTGCGTCTGACCCTGACGGCGGCTCATCAGCCGGAGGATATCGATCGTTTGCTGGAGGTCCTGCATGAGCCTGGTGAATAAGCGCGCGGTGGCGGCGGCCTTTGGCCGAGCGGCGCAGAGCTACGACAGCCATGCCCAGCTGCAACGCCAGAGCGCGGATCTGCTGCTGGCTAAGCTGGGTGACCGCAGACCCGCGAGCGTGCTGGACGCGGGCTGCGGGCCGGGCAGCATGAGCCGCTACTGGCAGGAGGCGGGGGCGGAAGTGACCGCCCTCGATCTCTCCCTGCCGATGCTCAGGCAGGCGCAAAGTCAGCAGGCCGCCCGGCACTATATTGCGGCGGATATTGAGGCGCTGCCTCTGGCCGACGCCCGGTTCGATCTCGCCTGGAGCAATCTTGCGGTGCAGTGGTGCAATGATTTAGGCCAGGCGCTGCGGGAGCTGCATCGCGTCGTGCGCCCAGGCGGAGCGGTGGCCTTTACCACCCTGGCGGGCGGATCGCTGCCGGAGCTGCACCAGGCCTGGCGGGCGGTAGACAGCCGCCCCCACGCAAACCGATTTTTAACCGACGAGACGCTGGTGGACACCGTTAGCGGCTGGCGTGGTCGCTGGGGCGTGGAGCCTATCACGCTGGACTTTGACGACGCCCTGGCGGCCATGCGCTCTCTGAAGGGCATCGGCGCGACGCACCTGCACGCAGGCAGGCATAACACGTCCCTGACTCGCGGCCAGCTTCAGCGTTTGCAGCTGGCGTGGCCACAGCAGCAGGGCAGATGCCTGCTGACCTATTCACTTTTTTGGGGAGTTATTGAACGTGACTGAACGCTATTTTGTCACCGGCACGGATACGGAAGTGGGAAAAACGGTCGCCAGCTGTGCGTTGTTGCAGGCCGCTGCCCAGGCGGGATGGCAGACCGCGGGCTACAAACCGGTCGCCTCCGGCAGTGAGATGACGCCAGAGGGGCTGCGTAACAGCGATGCGCTGGCGCTACAGCACAACAGTACCCTGGCCCTGCGCTACGAGGCCGTGAACCCATACACCTTTGCTGAGCCCACCTCGCCGCACATCGTCAGCGCCGCCCTCGGACAGCCTATTGAGGCCGAAACGCTCTCGGCAGGGCTGCGCACGCTGGAGGCGCAGGCGGAGTGGGTGCTGGTAGAGGGAGCCGGGGGCTGGTTTACACCGCTCTCGGAAACCCTGACCTTTGCCGATTGGGCTACCCAGGAGCAGCTGCCGGTGATTTTAGTGGTGGGCGTTAAGCTTGGCTGCATCAACCATGCGGTACTGACCGCCCAGGCGGTGCAGCAGGCGGGACTGCGGCTGGCGGGCTGGGTCGCTAACGATGTAGTACCGCCGGGAAACCGCCACGCTGAGTATCTGGCAACGCTTAAGCGCATGCTACCCGCCCCGTTCCTCGGGGAGATCCCGTGGCTGGAGAACGCCACGCCGGAGAGTGACATCGGCCACTGGCTCGATCTCAGTGCGTTAGGTTCGGCGTCATCCACTGAGAAAGCAGCGGATCGTCCAGCTGCGTAACGCTTCCCTGGGCTACGTTGCGTCCCTGATGCAGGAGATAGAAGCGGTCAGCGACGCGGCGCACAAAGGTCAGATGCTGCTCCGCCAGCAGGATAGTCATACCGAACTCCTGGTTCAGGCGCACCAGCAGGTTACCCAGCTTATGGATAAAGGCCTGGCCCAGCCCGCGGGTCGGCTCATCCAGGATCAGCAGGCGCGGGCGGGTCACCAGCGCTCGGGCGAGCGCCAGCTGATGCTGGTTATCTTCTGACAGCCCGGCGCTCTTAACCTGGCGCAGGGCATACAGCTCGGGAAAGAGATCGTAGATATCCCGCGTCACCGCGCTGCCTGGCTCGCCTACCGCCAGCCAGGCAATCTGTAAATTCTCCTCCACCGTGAGCTGGGAAAAGATCCGCCTCTCCTGCGGTACGCAGGCGATGCCCATCGCCGGACGATCCTCCATTTTTACCTGCAACAGGTTGAGCGGGGCCGCCCCGGCATCCTGCCAGGTCATGCTGCCGCTCTCCACGGGCAGGTTGCCAGAGATGCAGTTGACCAGCGTGGTTTTCCCCATCCCCGGCAGCCCCATTACGCAGGTGCAGGTGCCAGGGATAAGATCGAGATCGACATTCCATAGCGTATGGCGATCGCCGTAATAGTGATTCACTGCACGTAAGCTCAACATCGGTTCATCTCCAGGACCTGGTCTGTAAAAGATATGTTGCAAAAGCCTTGCCAGAAGCGTGGTATGCTCTGTTTTTCGGAGCAGGATGACGAAAAAACGCTAAATTCCTCTTTTCCGCCGGTTTGCCTGATTGCATCTGCACGCTGTTAGTGCTAGACGCAGGCGGATCTGATTTTTGCTGGTGCAGTCGCGTCGGAATGCGATAAAAAATGGTGGGAAAATTTTTTTACCTGGGTGCCGTTTCGCAAAATGCGATTTTCGCTGAGTCGCAGGGGGTACGGGCTGGCGACAGTTATCCACTATTCCTGTGGATAACCTTGTGCATTAGAGTTAGAAAACACGTGCAAAGCGAGAGAACACGCGGCTTAGGCATGAATTGATGCGAAACGCGGCTTTTTATATAACTAATATAAAATCAATAGGTTAAATAAAAGCAATGCGTGTAAGAAAAGTGTCACCCACTGACACAAAACTTTCACTACCCGACTTGACAAATGTTAAATCGCAAAAAGTTCTGGGGATAAGATATTTTTTTTAGTTTTTAATTCTGTGCCACGGGCAAATTTTCCTTATGGCACTTGAAATTGCCTTATCTAACACAGATATTCCCATCTGCCACTGGGTTTTCATCCAGTATAATTTATTGGCAAAATCCGCCGTCGCGAGTAAAATTACTCACCTGCCCGCTCATTCCTTCATCAGGTAGCCATTCATGAGTAAACCATTCAAACTGAATTCCGCTTTTCGTCCCTCTGGCGATCAGCCAGAAGCCATTCGCCGCCTGAAAGAGGGGCTGGAGGACGGACTGGCGCACCAGACCCTGCTCGGGGTAACCGGTTCAGGGAAGACGTTTACCGTTGCCAACGTGATCGCCGATCTGCAGCGGCCGACGATGGTGCTTGCGCCGAATAAAACCCTGGCGGCGCAGCTGTATGGCGAAATGAAGGAGTTTTTCCCGGACAACGCCGTGGAGTACTTCGTCTCCTACTACGACTACTACCAGCCCGAAGCCTACGTGCCGAGCTCTGACACCTTTATCGAAAAGGATGCCTCGGTGAACGAGCACATCGAGCAGATGCGTCTCTCGGCAACCAAAGCGCTGCTGGAGCGCCGTGACGTCGTGGTGGTCGCCTCGGTATCGGCCATCTACGGCCTCGGCGACCCCGATCTCTACCTCAAAATGATGCTGCACCTGACCATCGGGATGATCATCAACCAGCGCGATATTCTGCGCCGCCTGTCGGAGCTGCAATATACGCGTAACGATCAGGCCTTCCAGCGCGGCACCTTCCGCGTGCGCGGCGAGGTGATCGATATCTTCCCGGCGGAGTCGGATGACGTGGCGCTGCGCGTTGAGCTGTTTGATGAGGAGGTTGAGCGCCTGTCGCTGTTCGATCCGCTGACCGGGCACGTTGAATCCACCATTCAGCGCTACACCGTCTACCCGAAAACCCACTACGTTACCCCGCGCGAGCGCATCGTGCAGGCGATGGAAGATATCAAGGTCGAGCTGGCGGACCGGCGTAAGACGCTGCTGGCCAACAACAAGCTGCTGGAAGAGCAGCGTATTACCCAGCGTACCCAGTTCGATCTGGAGATGATGAACGAGCTGGGCTACTGCTCGGGCATCGAGAACTACTCCCGCTACCTCTCTGGGCGCGGGCCGGGCGAAGCGCCGCCGACGCTGTTTGACTACCTGCCTGCCGACGGCCTGCTGGTGATCGATGAGTCCCACGTGACTATTCCGCAGATTGGCGGCATGTACCGCGGCGACCGGGCGCGTAAAGAGACGCTGGTGGAGTATGGTTTCCGCCTGCCGTCGGCGCTGGACAACCGTCCAATGAAGTTTGAAGAGTTCGAAGGGTTAGCCCCGCAGACTATCTACGTCTCGGCGACGCCGGGGAACTACGAACTGGAGAAATCCGGGGAAGAGATTGTCGATCAGGTGGTGCGTCCCACCGGCCTGCTTGACCCGATTATCGAAGTCCGCCCGGTGGGCACGCAGGTGGACGATCTGCTGTCGGAGATCCGCAAGCGCGTTGCCATTAACGAGCGCGTGCTGGTCACCACGCTGACCAAGCGCATGGCCGAGGATCTCACCGAGTATCTGGAAGAGCACGGCGAGAAGGTGCGCTACCTGCACTCGGATATCGACACCGTTGAGCGTATGGAGATCATCCGCGACCTTCGTCTGGGCGAATTCAACGTGCTGGTGGGCATCAACCTGCTGCGAGAGGGGCTGGACATGCCAGAGGTGTCGCTGGTGGCGATCCTCGATGCCGATAAAGAGGGCTTCCTGCGCTCGGAGCGCTCGCTGATCCAGACCATTGGTCGTGCGGCGCGTAACGTCAACGGCAAGGCCATCCTCTACGGGGATAAGATCACGCCGTCGATGGCGAGGGCCATCAGTGAAACCGAGCGGCGTCGAGCGAAGCAGCAGGAGTACAACGAAGAGCACGGCATTACGCCGCAGGGCCTGAATAAGAAGGTGGTCGATATTCTGGCGCTGGGCGAGAACATTGCCAAGACCAAAGCCAAAGGACGCGGTAAATCCCGTTCGCCGGTGGTGGTGGACGAGTCCGAGCTGACGCTGACGCCGAAGGCGCTGCAACAGAAGATCCACGAACTGGAGGCGCAGATGCTACAGCACGCCCAGAACCTGGAGTTCGAAGAGGCGGCGCAGCTGCGCGATCGCCTCCATCAGCTTCGCGATCTCTTTATTGCGGCGTCTTAATCTGCTTAAACAACAGGCGGAAACCGCACCCAGGCCCGTACGCCGGGCTTCGGCGTGCGGTTGTGCAGGTAGAACTGCGCATCGTGCAGCTGGGCGATGCGGCTAACGATGCTTAGCCCTAGCCCAATGCCGCCGTAGCGACTGTCCATCCGCACAAAGGCTTTGCTGAGCTCCTGGCTTTTCGCCTCATCCACGCCAGGGCCTTCATCCTCCACCGCCAGCACCGGGGCAGGCGTCTGCTCAAGCTTGAGGGTTATCACGCTCTTCTCCGGGCTGTAGCGGTGTGCGTTCTCTACAAGATTCCTGAGCAGCACCCGCAGCTGGACGGCGTCCCCGCGTACCGCCACGTCCTCCTGATCCTCGGGTAGCGCCAGCGTCTGCTGGCGGGTACTCAGCATCGTCTGTAGCTCATCCTGAAGAGGCAGCATCACGTCGCGGATCAGCATCACCTGTTGGTAGCTGCCTGCCGAGAATGACTGTGCCATGCGCGCCAGCTGCAGCAGCTGGGAGACGCTCTCCGTCATCTGGTCAATACGTAAGATCAGGCGACTGACGTCAACGGAAGGGTGGCTTTTTGCCAGCAGCTCCAGGTGTAGACGCAGCCCCGCCAGCGGGGTGCGCAGCTCGTGGGCCACATCGGCAGTGAAGAGTCGCTCGCGGTCGAGCGTCAAATTCAGGCGCGCCACCAGCTGGTTAATGGCCGAGCTGACCGCCTCGACCTCCGCCGAGGGGTTGTCGAGCACAATCGGCTGCAGGTTATCAGGAGTACGGAGCTCCAGCTCCTGCTGTAGATCGCGTAGCGGGCGGGTGATCAGCTTTACCGCCTGCATGCAGATGAGCAGCGCCATGCCGATAATAAACAGGCTCGGTACCAGCAGGCTAGCAACCGCCTCATGCACCTCGCGCTCAATGTGCGAATGGTTGTTGTGCTTGTAGATCGCGCTCTCTACCAGCAGCTGGATCTGCTCCTTGCTCTCATGCCATAGCCAGAAGACGCTGATAAGCTGAAACAGCACCAGGATCGAGCCAATGGTCAGCAGCAGGCGTCCGCGCAGGGTCCAGCGGGCAGGCGATAGCCTCTTTTTTATCTTCTCTGGCATAGGCTTAGGTTGCCTGCTCCGTTTTAATCAGCTGATAGCCAAAACCACGTACCGTGCGGATGCGATCTTTACCAATCTTATCCCGCAGGTTGTGGATATGCACCTCAAGGGTATTGGTCGCCGGCTCATTATCCCAGTTATAGATGTCATTATAGAGAACCTCCCGATGTACCGGGCAGCCCGCCTTGAGCATCAGGCGTGACAGCAGGGCATACTCTTTTGGCGTTAGATCCATCGAGTGCCCGCCCAGCCACACCTGGCGGGTATTGACGTTCAGACGCAGGTCATCAACGACAACTTCACTGTCGCCCTGGTTGTTATGGCGACGCAGCAGCGCCCGGATGCGGGCGTTAAGCTCCTCCAGCGCAAACGGCTTAATCAGATAGTCATCTGCGCCAGCGTCCAGCCCGGAGATGCGATCCTCCACCGTATCGCGGGCGGTCAGGATCAGCACCGGCAGAGAGACCTTCTCCCGCCGCAGCCGCTGCAACAGATGCAGGCCATCTTCATCCGGCAGCCCGAGGTCGAGCACGATCAGGCTATAGTGCCCCGACGCCAGGCTGAGCATCGCCTCCCGGCTGGTGCTCACGCCATCGCAGGCGTAGCCCTCTGACTGCATAGCCAGCATCAGCCCCTGCAACAGCAGGGTATCATCCTCTACGATTAATATTTTCATTCACTATGACTCCCTGCACGCGGCCAAAATATCATCGGCTGGCTGGTAAACATGGGTCTGCACGCCCGTGATGCCCAGCATGGTTGAAAACAGATTGTCCTGCGAAAAAGCCTCGCTGGCAGCACGTTTTTGCAGGCATGCCTCACTCACCCGGTAGCGCTGTTGGAAATCGGGCGAGAGCCAGATCAGCATCGGCACATGTTTCTGTGACTCCGGCGCAATGGCGTAAGGCAGGCCATGCAGATAGACCCCGTTTTCGCCTAAGGACTCGCCGTGATCGGAAAGATAAACCAGGCTAGTGGTAAATTTATCCTGCTGCGACTGCAACAATTTTATCGCTTTATCGACGACATAATCGACATACAGTACCGTATTATCATAGGTATTCTTTAGCTGCTCTTGCGAGCAGGTCTGAATTTCATTGGTGTCGCAGGTCGGGGTGAATTTCTTGAACTGCGGCGGATAGCGTTCGTAATAGGTCGGGCCATGGCTGCCGATGGTGTGCAGAACGATCAGCCCGTCGCCTTGTAGCTTATCGATATACTGCGCCAAACCGTGGAAAAGAATATCATCCCGGCACTCGCCGGCGGTGCAGTCATCAACCAGGTTCAGGGCCGTGACGTCCTGATGGGGAACCCGATCGCAGGCCCCTTTACAGCCTCCGTCGTTTTCGTTCCATAGCACCTGAACCCCGGCGCGCTGGATAATATCTAACAACCCTTCCCGATGGTGAGCGAGCTGCTCATCGTAGTTTTTGCGCGCCATCCCGGAGAACATGCAGGGAACGGAGACCGCCGTCACCGTGCCGCAGGAGCTGGTCTGTGGGAAGTAGACCACATTATCCTGCTTCAGCCGTGGATTGGTGTCACGCCCGTAGCCGGAGAGGGAAAAATCCTCCGCCCGTGAGGTTTCGCCCACCACCAGAATGGTTAAATTCTTCTTCGTGCCCTGATGCATCTGCGGCACCAGCGCGGCATCTTCCCCGAGCTTCACCAGCGGCAGGTTATCCATGCGGTGGTGCTTATAGTAAGAGTAGACGGCGGTAATGCTGTTAGATGGCCCCAGGGTTTTCACCAGCTCGCGGTTATTACGAAACAGCGAGGCGTAGTCCTTATAGAAAAAGAGCGCGACCACCAGCAGGACGGCGACCGACACGAGAATATTCGCGCCGCGGATCAGCAGGCTTCGCCAGCCGGAAGGGGATTTTTTGATCCGCAGCCAGCAGGCCAATATGGCCATCAGCACCCCGGAGATCCCCACCGTCAACAGCAGCTGCGGCGTGATCAAGGCAAAGCTTTCGGCAGGGGTGGTATCAAGGATGTTGGCGATCATCGTACGGTCGATAATCACGCCGTAGGTCCAGATAAAGAACTGGGTTGCCGCGCAGAGCACAATAAACAGGCAGACCAGTAGTCGATCCAGCCAGATAAATGAGGCCAGGGTGGTCAGGATATTGATCACGCAAAAGGTGACGATCGGCATCGATAAAAATACCGCCAGCGACCACGGCGAGTGCACCGTCAGCAGCGTCCAGGCCTGACGATAAAAGACAAGGTTCAGCGCAACGGCGATATAAAATGAGAACAGGATGGTAAAGGTCATGCGCCCTAAGGCTGGCCTGTAGAACGGGAACATACGCATACATAACTTCCTGAAAAGAGTATGCTGCGTATGCTCACAGAAGAGGGTTAAGGCAACCTTAAGATCTTCAGAAAAGTCTGGAAGGGTTAATCATTAGCCCAACCGCTGGACGGCCTGCTCCAGCGCGATGCGGAGCAGATGACGATCGTGATGATGGGGAACATCGCTGGCCTCAAGTACCTCCTGCACCACAATGCGGTCGCTGAGCGCCGCCGTTTCCGCATCGGGCCCGACCACGACGGCATCCACAATCCGCTTGCCCACGCGCTGCTCCAGCAGGGCCAGCTTGGCGGGCAGATCCATTCGCGCCGCCTCGGCGCTCAGCTCTCTGCCCAGATTGTCGATATAGACTACCGGGGCAGGGGTGCGGCGCAGCGCCTGGGCTAGATCGCCAAGCAGTACCAGCGGCATCAGGCTGGTGTAAAAGCTACCGGGGCCAATCAGGATCAGATCCGCTTCGGCAATCGCCTCTATCGCTTCACGGGTGGCGGGCACGGAGGGGAAGAGCATCAGCTCCTGAATGGGGGTCGTCAGCCCGTCGACGTTCACCTCGCCGTAGACCGTGTGTCCTTCGCTGTCGATGGCCATCAGATCTACCGGCTGCTCTGACATGGGGATCAGAAACGCATCAACCTTAAGCAGGTTACGAATTAAATTGATCGCCTCCAGAGGCCGGACGCTAAGGTGATCCAGCGCCTTTAGCATCAGATTTCCGAGGTTATGTCCGGAAAGCTCGCCATTGCCGGTAAAACGGTACTCAAACATCGCCGAGGCGACGCTCTGCTCGGTAATTAACTGATTCAAACAGTTACGCATATCGCCCCAGGCGATACCGCCCTCGGCGCGACGAATACGCCCGGTTGATCCGCCGTTATCGGTGGTAGTGACGATCCCCGTCAGCCTTGAACCCAGCGATCCCAGCGAGGACATAACGCGCCCCAGACCGTGTCCGCCGCCAAGGGCCACTACCCGGTCAAGATCCGCAAGCGTACGACTACGCATAACTCTTCCTTAATGGCTAAAAAACTGCGCTACGTTAACCTAAATACCCCTTAAAGACGATGCCCCAAGCGGGTGAAAATGATGCATATCAAGGCAAGAGGCTGATTTTCACGTATTCTGTAACGAAAATGCACGATTAGGCCGCTATATAGTAATTTATATAGCGATAGGCGGGGATGGCGAAAGTCACATTATCGCGCTACTATCGCTACTTATAGCGTTACAACACACACTCTAGCCTCTGCGTCTACGTCCCTGGATATGATGCTTTGGCCGTGGCAATTGCCACCAGGGTGCAGGAAGAAATGACTGCATCTCCCGTATTTGGAAAGGTGTACATGGCCTCACAGCTTACCGATGCATTCGCGCGTAAGTTCTATTACCTGCGTCTGTCTATTACCGACGTGTGCAATTTTCGTTGCACCTACTGCCTGCCCGATGGCTACAAGCCGGGCGGGGTAACCAACAAAAGCTTTCTGACCCTCGATGAAATTCGGCGGGTGACCCGCGCCTTTTCCGCGCTCGGCACCGAGAAGGTACGGCTGACGGGCGGGGAACCCTCGCTGCGCCGCGACTTTACCGAGATCATCGCTGCGGTGCGGGAAAACGCTGCCATCCGCCAGCTGGCGGTGACCACCAACGGCTACCGCCTGGCGCGGGACGTGGCCAGCTGGCGTGACGCCGGGCTGACCGCGATCAACGTCAGCGTCGACAGCCTCGATGCCCGCCAGTTTCACGCCATCACCGGGCAGGACAAGTTCCACCAGGTGATGCAGGGTATCGATGCCGCTTTCGAAGCGGGCTTTGAGAAGGTCAAGGTCAATACCGTGCTGATGCGCGACGTTAACCACCATCAGCTTGATACCTTCCTGGCGTGGATCCAGTCCCGCCCCATCCAGCTACGCTTTATTGAGCTGATGGAGACCGGTGAGGGGAGCGACCTGTTCCGCAAGCACCACCTCTCCGGCATGGTGCTGCGCGATGAGCTGCTGCGTCGCGGCTGGATCCAGAAGCTGCGCGGCCGCAGCGACGGCCCGGCGCAGGTCTTTTGCCACCCGGATTACACCGGGGAGATCGGCCTGATCATGCCCTACGAGAAAGACTTCTGCGCCAGCTGTAACCGCCTGCGCGTCTCGTCGGTGGGCAAGCTGCATCTCTGCCTGTTTGGCGACGGTGGCGTGAGCCTGCGCGATCTGCTGGCGGAAGATACCCAGCAGGCGGAGCTGGAGGCACGCATCGCCGCTGCGCTAACGCATAAGAAACAGACCCACTTCCTGCATCAGGGCAATACCGGCATCACGCAAAACCTTTCCTACATCGGCGGATAAACCTTACAAGGAGACAGTTTATGAGTCAGGCCAGCGCAGAGTTTATCCCGGCAAGTATTGCCGTACTGACCGTTTCCAGCCGTCGCGGCGAAGAGGAGGATACCTCCGGCCACTTCCTGCGCGACGCGGCCCATGAAGCCGGTCATCAGGTGGTGGCAAAAGCCATCGTCAAAGAGAACCGCTACGCCATTCGCGCCCAGGTGTCGGCGTGGATCGCCAGCGACGAGGTGCAGGTTATTGTGATCAACGGCGGCACGGGCTTTACCGCCGGGGACCAGACCCCAGAGGCGCTGCTCCCGCTCTTCGATCGCGAAATCGAAGGGTTTGGCGAGGTGTTCCGCATGCTCTCCTTTGAAGAGATCGGCACCGCCACGCTGCAGTCCCGCGCGGTGGCTGGCATCGCCAACAATACGCTGATTTTTGCTATGCCCGGCTCGACCAAAGCCTGCCGTACCGCATGGGAGAATATCATCGCGCCGCAGCTCGACGCGCGCACCCGCCCGTGCAATTTCCATCCTCATTTAAAGAAATAAGCTATGTCTCAACTGACCCACATTAACGCCGCGGGCGAAGCGCACATGGTTGACGTCTCGGCAAAAGCAGAGACCGTGCGTGAAGCGCAGGCGGAAGCCTTTGTTACCATGCTCCCTGAGACGCTGGCGATGATTATCGACGGCAGTCACCACAAGGGCGACGTCTTTGCCACCGCGCGTATTGCCGGTATCCAGGCGGCGAAACGCACCTGGGAGCTGATCCCCCTCTGCCATCCGCTGATGCTCAGCAAGGTCGAGGTGAATCTTGAGGCGCAGCCGGAGCAGAGCCGGGTGCGTATTACGACCCTGTGCCGTCTGACCGGGAAAACCGGCGTCGAGATGGAAGCGCTGACGGCGGCCTCGGTGGCGGCGCTGACCATCTATGACATGTGTAAAGCGGTACAGAAAGATATGGTGATTGGCCCGGTTCGCCTGCTGGCGAAGAGCGGCGGCAAATCCGGTGATTTCAGGGCGGATAACGATGATTAAGGTTCTCTTTTTTGCCCAGGTACGGGAGCTGGTAGGCTGCGATAGCCTGACGCTGGAGAGCGAGTTTCAAAGCGTTGAAGCTCTTCGTCAGGCGCTGGCCGCCCGAGGCGACCGTTGGGCGCTGGCGCTGGAAGAGGGCCGCTTGCTAGCGGCAGTCAACCAGACCCTGGTGAGCTTTGACCATCCGGTAGTGAGCGGCGATGAAGTCGCGCTCTTCCCGCCGGTCACCGGAGGCTAAGATGAGCGAGACGCGTATTCGCGTAGGTCACGATCCCTTTAGCGTGGGTGAGGAGTACACCTGGCTGGCGGAACGTGATGAAGACGGGGCGGTGGTGACCTTCACCGGCAAGGTGCGTAACCACAATCTCGGCGACAGCGTGCGCGCCCTGACGCTGGAGCACTACCCTGGCATGACAGAAAAAACGCTGGCGGATATTATTCAGCAGGCTCGCGATCGCTGGCCGCTGGGCCGCATCACGGTGGTTCACCGTATCGGCGAGCTGTGGCCGGGGGATGAGATTGTCTTCGTCGGCGTCACCAGCGTGCATCGCGGGAGTGCTTTTGCCGCCGGGGAGTATATTATGGACTACCTGAAGACCCGCGCCCCCTTCTGGAAGCGAGAGGCGACGGAGGAGGGCGATCGGTGGGTCGAGGCGCGGGAGAGCGACCAGCAGGCGGCGAAGCGCTGGTAAGCCGCTTTTCCCCGGATGTGTTACCCTTAGAAGCGTGTTCACTTAACAGGAGTTAATCATGGACCGATTCCCACGATCCGATTCAATTGTCCAGGCCCGCAGCGGGCTGCAAACCTACATGGCCCAGGTCTACGGCTGGATGACCTGCGGGCTGTTTCTGACGGCGTTTATCGCCTGGTTCGCGGCCAACACCCCCGCGGTGATGATGTTTGTCTTCTCCAGCAAAATCACCTTCTTTGGCCTGATTATCGCCCAGCTGGCGCTAGTGTTTGTCCTCTCCGGACTGGTGCACAAGCTTAGCGCGGCGATGGCGACCACGCTGTTTATGCTCTATTCAGCGCTGACCGGCCTGACCCTCGCCAGTATCTTTGTGGTCTACACCTACTCATCCATCGCCAGCACCTTTGTGGTGACCGGCGGTATGTTCGGTGCCATGAGCCTCTACGGCTACACCACCAAGCGCGACCTAAGCGGCTTCGGCAATATGCTGTTTATGGCGCTGATTGGTATTGTGCTGGCCTCGCTGGTCAACTTCTGGCTGAAGAGCGAGACGCTGATGTGGATAGTGACCTATATCGGGGTGATTGTCTTCGTTGGCCTGACGGCCTATGACACGCAGAAGCTCAAGCGTATCGGCGAGCAGATCGACGTGAACGACAGCGGCAACCTGCGTAAATATGCCATCCTCGGTGCGCTGACGCTCTATCTGGACTTTATCAACCTGTTCCTGATGCTGCTGCGGATTTTCGGCAACCGTCGTTAACATCAGTTTGCATTAGCATTTGTAGCCCCGGTAAGCGTAGCGCCACCGGGGTTTACGTTGCTCTATTTCTGCATTGCCTCTTCGTTCTTCGCCCGCAGATTTTTCGCCCGACTCTCCAGCACCAGATAGCACACCAGCGCCAATATCAGCGGCAGGAAGTAGTAGAGCACACGATAGGCAAGCAGGGCGGCGATGATCTTACCGTGAGAGACGTGCTCCCCGGCCAGCAGCGCGATAAATACCGCCTCCAGCACGCCAATCCCCGCCGGAATATGCACGATGACCCCGGCGATACTGCTCACCAGCAGCACGCCCAGCACGAAGAAGTAGTTCACCTCCTGGCCCAGCAGCAGCCAGATAATCGCCCCCATCGCCATCCAGTTAGCGCTGGAGATCACCATCTGCGCGAGAGCAAATTTAAACGACGGCAGCACCAGCTTCTGGCCCTTCACCGTCATATGCCGACGTTTGGCAAAGGCGCAGAACCAGAGGTAGGCGGCAATCATCAGCAGCAGCACGATGCCAACGATACGCAGCGTGCCTTCGTCGATGTACCAGTGCGCGGGCAGCTCTACGATGCCGAAGGTAAAGATGATCCCGCCCAGCAGAATATAGCCCAGCCAGTTGGTGGTAATGCTTAACGAGAAGATCCGAGTGATGGTGCTGCTGGGCAGGCCGAGGCGCGAGTAGAGGCGATAGCGCATGCCAATCCCGCCCACCCAGGTGCTGAGGGTCAGGTTAAAGGCGTAGCAGACAAACGACACCAGCATCACCTGGCGCGCCGCCAGCTTGTGCCCGCAGTAGGCGCGAGCCAGCAGGTCATAGCAGCCGTAGAGCAAATAGCTCACCACCACCAGCGCAGCGGAGATCAGCAGCGGCGTGCGGTTATAGTTACGGATAACGTTCCACACGTCGCCCCAGTCTACCGTGCGGGCATAGACCACCAGCAGCACCGTCACGGCGATAAAGAAGACCCAGGTCAGGATTTTTTTCGCCAGCCGCCAGCGCGGATGTGATTTGCTCATCAGGGATTAACCTCTCTGCTTTCGGTATCGACGCGATCCTGCGTCTCCATCTCCGGCTGAACCGGAGGCTCTACAAGCGAAAGCTTAGGCGTATGGGCGGGCAGCCAGCCCACCATGGCCGGGAATTTTCGCAGGAAGTGGAACACCACCACGCTTTTTGCTAGGTTCCACCAGGTGCGTTTTGGCACCATAGTCTCATCAACCCGCACACAGTCGTTCTGCAAAATGCCGTTCAGGTTGTCGCGCAGGGTCTGGTTAAAGGCGCGATCATGAATAATCAGATTGGCCTCCAGGTTGAGCGACAGGCTGAGGGGATCGAGGTTGCTGGAGCCCACGGTGGCCCAGTGATCGTCCATTACTGCCACCTTGCCGTGCAGCGGACGGCGGCGGTACTCATACACCTGTACGCCGCCCTTCACCAGGTAGTTATAGAGCAGGCGCGCGCCCACGGTAACGATAGGCATATCCGGCTCCCCCTGGACAATCAGTTTCACCGTGACGCCACGACGGGCAGCATTGCGCATCGCGTGCAGCAGGCGGTAACCAGGGAAGAAATAGGCGTTAGCAATGATCACTTCGCGCTTAGCATTCGCCAGCATCTTGAGGTAGTGACGCTCAATGTCATCTGCGTGATCGTCATTATCGCGCCAGACAAACAGCGCCTGCGCTTCGCCGGGTTTACTGTTATCCGGAGCTTGATAACGGCGGCGCTGTCGCCACCAGCGGCGGGTCTGGGCATGCTCCGGCAGGTTCTCCAGTTCAAACTGAAGAATGTCTTCGACCACCGGGCCTTCAACCCGCACGGCGTAATCCTGCTTGGCTTCCGGGCCATAGTCGCTCATATGCTCGGCGGAGTAGTTAATGCCGCCGACAAACGCCACGCTGCTGTCGATCACCACAATCTTACGGTGCATCCGGCGGAACACGTTGGTGCGCATCCCTAACAGCGGCGGACGCGGATCGTAGTAGCGGAACACCACGCCTGCGGCGGTGAGCTGGCCGACGAACTCATCGCTGAGGTCGGGCGAGCCGTAGCCGTCCAGCAACACCTCAATATTCACGCCGCGCTGGGCGGCACGCAGCAGCACCGCGTGCAGCTTCTTGCCCACGTCATCTTCAAACCAGATAAAGGTTTCCAGGATCACCTTACGCTGTGCGTTGTCGATTGCCTTGAACACAGCCGGGTAGTATTCATCACCGTTCTCCAGCAGCTGGATGCGGTTTCCTTCTCGCCATCCGCATTTCATAAATGTATCTCCGCGCTCAGTGGGGCATGATCGGACAAATGACGCCAGTTACGCAGCGGCAGCGCCGTCGGCGCGCTGGCGTTGGCGTTCTTAACGTAAATACGGTCAAGACGCAGCAGCGGCAGGCTGACCGGAAACGTACGCGCCGGTCGGCCCTTTGCCCGGGTAAAGATCTCTTCCAGGCCCGCCTGCTTTTTCAGCGGGTAGTTCGCTTTCACCCGCCAGTCGTTAAAGTCGCCCGCCACCAGCACCGGCTCGCCTTCGGGGAAGGAGTTAACCCATTCTGCCAGCATGGTGAGCTGGGCCTGGCGATGCGCCTCGCGTAAGCCCAGATGGACGCAGATAACGTGAATCGGGCGGTTAAGCTGCGGCGGCACGATGCGACAGTAGAGCAGGCCGCGTTTCTCGCTGCCATCGACAGAGACGTCGCGGTTCTCATAGTGCACTATCGGATAGCGAGAGAGCACCGCGTTGCCGTGATGCCCTTCAGGATAGACGGCGTTACGTCCGTAAGCGAAGTCGCTCCACATCGTATCGGCCAGAAATTCATAGTGGGTGGTATCGGGCCAGTTTTCCACATGCAGCGGATGCACCTCGTGCGCGCCCATCACCTCTTGCAGACAGACAATATCCGCGCCGACGGTACGAACCGCGTCGCGTAGCTCCGGTAAAATAAAGCGTTTGTTAAACGCGGTGAAACCCTTGTGTGTGTTAATCGTAAGTACTTTTAAAGAGAATGGCCGATTCTGTTCTGTCATCTTGTATCCCGCCAGTGACGCTGTCCTGTTGGAAATAAAGTGTAGTATCTGTCACAAAAAGATGCGGCCTTACGGATTTTTCCGTAAAGTCCGGTACTCTCAATAACAGATAAAATTCTTCAGGAGAAAATCCATGAAGTGGCAACAGCGTATTCGTGTCGCAACCGGCCTCGGTTGCTGGCAGATTGTGTCGCATTTCATCGTCGTGGCGGCGCTGGTAATGGGCTGGATGAGCGGGGCGCTGGTGCGCGTCGGCTTGAGCCTGTGCGTGGTTTACGGCGTCACGGTGCTGCTGATGCTGGCTCTGCAACGTCATCATGACGGACGCTGGCGTGAGGTAGGCGATTTTCTTGAGGAGCTGACCACCTCCTGGTATTTCGGGACCTCTATCATTGCCCTGTGGCTGCTCTCCCGCGTGCTGCACAACGATCTGCTGCTCGCGCCGGTAGGGGTGGCGATCCTTGCCGGGCCAGCGGTGCTCTCCCTGCTGACCAAAGATAAGACGCTACGCAACGTTCCGCCTGAACATCGCATAGGCCACTGATCCCGTCGTGGCCGCAATAACCAGCAGCGGCCACAGGCTTCCCCAGACAATATCCAGGCTCGCGTCCTTGAGATAGATCTGCTTGGTGATATCGGTAAAGTGGCGAATCGGGTTAATCCACGTCAGATGCTGTAGCCAGACCGGCATATTCTCCACCGGCGACACGTAGCCGGAGAGCAGGATCGCCGGCATCATAAAGACAAACACGCCGATAAAGGCCTGCTGCTGCGTAGCGCACAGCGCGGAGATCAGCAGGCCAAAGCCCACCAGCGACAGCCCGTAGATCAGCATAGTGAAATAGAAGAGCAGCAGCGATCCGGCGAAGGGGATCTGGTAGGCCCAGATGCCTATCCCGAGCACGATGCTGGCCTGGAAGGTGGCGACAATCAGGGCCGGAACCGCCTTGCCGACAAAAATCTGCCAGGTGGCGAGGGGCGAAACCAGCAGCTGATCCAGCGTACCCTGTTCCCGCTCGCGGGCCACCGACAGCGAGGTGACAATCATCACGCCGATGGTGGTGATCATGGCGATCAGCGACGGCACCACAAACCATTTATAGTCGAGATTAGGGTTATACCAGTTACGTACCACCAGCTCGCTGTTGTTGGGCTTCGCTTTTCCCGTCATGAGCTCCTGCTGATAGTCCTTTACTACCTGCTGAAGATAGTTGGCGGCAATCTGCGCGCTGTTGGAGTTACGTCCGTCGAGCAGCAGCTGCATCGGCGCGGGCTGGAAGGTATCGAGATTGCGCGAGAAGTCCGCCGGGAAGCGCACCAGCAGCAGCGCCTTTTGCGTATCGAGGGTGGGCCGGATCTCCTGCGGGCTGTGTAGCAGCAGGACGTGGGTAAAGGCTTTGGCGCGGGCAAAGCGCTGGGTCAGCTCCACCGAATGTCTACCGCTGTCTTCGCTATAGATGGCGATGGTGGCGTTGGTCACCTCCAGGGTGGCGGCAAAAGGAAACAGCAGCACCTGGATCAGCACCGGCACAATCAGGATCGCCCGCGTCTGCGGCTCCCGCAGCAGGGATTGCAGCTCTTTGCGAATCAGCGTCCATAAGCGGTGAAACATAGTGTTATCCTCTTTTTTCGCAGATGCATCCTGTAGGTCGGGCAGACGCAGTGCCGCCCGGCATGACGGAGTCAACAGATAAACGCCCGGTGGTGCTTCGCTTACCGGGCCTACAACCGCACTATGCATGCTGTAGGCCGGGCAAACGCAGTGCCGCCCGGCATGACGGAGTCAACAGATACACGCCCGGTGGCGCTACGCTTACCGGGCCTACAACCGCACCATGCATCCTGTAGGCCGGGCAAACGCAGTGCCGCCCGGCATGACGGAGTCAACAGATACACGCCCGGTGGCGCTTCGCTTACCGGGCCTACAACCGCACTATGCATGCTGTAGGCCGGGCAAACGCAGTGCCGCCCGGCATGACGGAGTCAACAGATAAACGCCCGGTGGCGCTTCGCTTACCGGGCCTACAAGGTAACCACATCGGCATAAGCATCAATCCAATCGCCGTTTGGTTTTCAGCCACGTCAGGCCGATAAACATCACCGCCGACGCCAGCAAAAACAGCGTATTCACAATCAGCACCACCGGGATATTGCCCGCCAGAAACAGGCTTTGCAGGGTGCTAACGAAATAGCGGGCCGGAATAATCCACGTCACCGCGCGGATCACCGCCGGCATGCTGTCGATCTGAAAGATAAAGCCCGACAGCATAATCGACGGTAGAAACGCCGCATTGAGCGCCACCTGCGCGGCGTTAAACTGGTTGCGGGTCACGGTGGAGATAAGCAGCCCCATCCCCAGGGTGCTGAGCAAAAACAGGCTGCTGATAAAAAACAGCAGGATCAGCGAACCACGGTAGGGCACGCCGAGGATAAACACCGAGACCAGCATGCAGAGCAGCATCGCCAGCATGCCGAGGAAGTAGTAGGGGATCAGCTTGCAGAGCAGCAGCTCGACGCGGGTCACCTCCGTGGAGAGCAGGGCCTCCATGGTGCCGCGCTCCCACTCGCGGGCGATCACCAGCGAGGTCAGGATGGCCCCGATCACCGTCATGATGATGGTCACCGCGCCGGGGATAATAAAGTGCTGGCTGATGGCGGCAGGGTTAAACCAGTAGCGGGTCTGGACGTCAATCAGCGGCTCAAAGGTTTCGCCCCGATCCTCCGCCCGCTGCATCTGCCACAGCTGCCAGATCCCCTCCGCGTAGCCCTGTACGAAGTTAGCGGTGTTCGGCTCGCTGCCGTCGGTAATCACCTGAATAGGCGCATCAACGCCGGGGCGCGCCATGTTGGCGGCGAAATCCACCGGGATCACCACCATGCCGCGTATGCGTCCGGCCTGCATTTTGGCAATCAATTCCTGACGGCTGTCGCTAATGGTGGCATCGATATAGGGCGAGCCGGTCATGGCGTGGGCGAAGTCCAGCGCCTCTTCGCTGCGCTGCTCCAGCAGGATCCCTACCCGCAGACGGCTGGAGTCGAGATTAATGCCGTAGCCAAAGATAAACAGCAGCAGGAGAGGGATCAGCACGGCAATCAGCCAGCTGCTGGGGTCGCGCACGATCTGCCGCGTCTCTTTGATGCACAGGGCGCGGACTCGCCGCCATGACACTGCGCTAGCGCTCATCGGCATGCTCCTTATCCCAGTCATTAATCAGCCGAATAAACGCCTGCTCCATGGTCGGGTCCGCCTGCTCATCGTCTGCGGCCTGGGCTTTCAGATCGTCCGGCGTGCCATGGGCGATCAGCTTCCCGCGATAGACCAGCCCGATGCGGTCGCAATACTCCGCCTCGTCCATAAAGTGGGTGGTGACCATCACGGTGACGCCTTTCTCTACCATGCTGTTGATATGCAGCCAGAACTCGCGGCGGGTGAGGGGATCGACACCTGAGGTCGGCTCGTCGAGAAACAGGATGTCCGGCTCGTGCATCAGCGAGCAGGCCAACGCCAGCCGCTGCTTGAAGCCCAGCGGCAGCGCGTCGGTGGCGTGGGAGGCGATGCTGGTCAGGCTGAAGGCCTCGCTCATGCGGGCGATCTTCTCGTTCTGCGCCCGCCCGCGCAGGCCGTAGACCCCGGAAAAGAAGCGCAGGTTCTGCTCCACGGTGAGGTTGCCGTAGAGAGAGAACTTCTGCGCCATATAGCCCAGCCGCTGGCGGGCTTTGCCGGAGCTGACCTTCAGATCCATGCCCAGCACCAGCGCCTTGCCAGCGGTGGGAACCAGCAGGCCGCACATCATCTTAAAGGTGGTGGATTTGCCTGCACCGTTTGGCCCCAGCAGGCCGAAGATCTCTCCGCGCTTCACGGCAAAATCGACGTTATCGGTCGCCGCAAAGTCGCCAAATTTTTTGGTTAGCGATTTTGCCTCAATCACCGTCTCCTCCGGCGATCCCTCCACGGTATGCAGGATCGCGCCGAGAGGCGACTCCTGCGTTCCCGCCCCGCCAAGCAGGTCGATAAATGCATCTTCAAAGCGCGGCGTGGTTTCAGCTATCTCAATCTCCGGCATCCCCTCAGCGCGGCGAATATCCTCTGCGCTGGCCTCTTTCTTGAGGATCAGGCGCACCGACCGGCCTTGGATCATGCCGTCGCTCACCTGGGGCAGCCGCAGCACCCGCCGCAGCAGCCTGCGGTTGGACTCCTGCGGGCTGTGCAGCAGAAAGCTGCGCCCGGCCATGCTCTGGGTCAGCGTCGTGGGCTGGCCCTGATACAGCAGCTCCCCTTCATTGAGCAGCAGCACGTCGCGGCACTGCTCGGCTTCATCGAGATAGGAGGTGCTCCAGAGGATCAGCATCCCTTCGCCCGCCAGCTCGTGCACCATCTGCCACAGCTCGCGGCGGGAGATCGGATCGACGCCGACGCCGGGCTCATCCAGCAACAGCACTTTCGGTTCGCCCACCAGGGTACAGGCCAGGCCCAGCTTCTGCTTCATCCCGCCGGAGAGCTTGCCCGCCAGCCGGTTGGTAAAGGGGCCGAGGGCGGTAAACTCCAGCAGCCGGGCGAAGGTTTTCTGCCGCGTGTCACCCACCACGCTGCGCAGATCGGCATACAGGGTCAGGTTCTCCATCACCGTCAGATCCTCGTACAGGCCGAACTTCTGCGGCATATAGCCCAGCGAGGCGTGCAGAGCGCGATCGTCTTTTATGGGATCGAGGCCCAGCACGCTGGCAGAGCCCGCGTCAGGCTTGAGCAGCCCGGCAAGCATGCGCATCAGCGTGGTTTTACCCGCCCCGTCAGGGCCGACCAGTCCGGTTACGTACCCGCTTTGGATGGTACAGGTGAGGGGCGCGACGGCGGGCTTCTCCATGCCGGCAAAGCGTTTTACCAGGCCATTAAGCCGGATCGCCGTGTCACTCATTGTGCTGCCCATCGTTAAATCGAACGGTGATCGGCATCCCCTGACGCAGGGCGTCGTCGGCGTCAGTCACAATGATGCGCAGACGGTAGACCAGATCGGTACGCAGATCCGGCGTTTCGACGGTTTTCGGCGTGAACTCGGCGGTGGGGGAGACGAAGCCTACCTTGCCATGATACGGCCTGTCCGGGCGACCATCGGTATAGAGCAGCAGTTCGCTGCCGGGTTTCGCCCGGCCCAGATTAGGTTCATCTATATAGGCACGCACCCATACCGGGCGGGTCAGCGACAGGGTCAGCACGGTGCTGCCTGCATTGAGCATGCTGCCTGGCTCTACGGCGCGGGTCATCAGCGTGCCATCGGCGGGGGCGACCAGGGTCGTATCATGCAGATCCAGTTCGGCCTGAGCCAGCTGGGCCTGAGCCTGTTCGAGGCTGGCCTTCGCCTGGGCGATATCCTGCGGGCGATTGCCGGTGCGGTACTGGCTCAGCTTATCCTCGGCGGATTTCAGCGTCGCTCGGGCCTGATCCCGGGACGAACGGGCGTTTTCCAGATCGTTGGCGGAAATGGTGCGGCTTTTCCACAGCCCCTGTTGGCGGGCGTAGAAGTTCTGCGCGTAGTCGTAAGCGGCTTTAGCCTGACGCACCGCCGCCTCGGTCTGGGCAATCTCCTCGTCGCGATAGCCCGCCTGCATCAGGTCATACTGCGCCTGGGCGACGGCGACGCTGGCGTTGGCCTGCATCAGCGCATTTTCATAGGGCGCTTTGTCCAGCGTTCCCAATATCTGTCCGGCTTTAATCGCATCCCCTTCGTCAACGGCAAGGGAGGCCAGGCGACCGCCGACGCGAAAGCTCATATTAACCGTGCGGATATCGACGTTGCCGTAGAGGGTCAAGCCACGATCCTGCTGGCTCTGATACCACAGCCAGCCGCCGACGGCAGCAGCGATGACAACAACCACCGCCAGCAGGGCGATGACGGGTTTTTTCATGGCTTCAGGCTCCTTTGCGTTAGGCCAAGCAGGATCAGATCAAGATGGCAGGCGATAACCTCATTAATCTGCGCGACGCTATTCTCATCAAACTCTGTCCAGCCGGTGCGGAGCAAAATGGTCTCCCGGCCCAGACGGAAGGCCAGCACCTCGCCCAGCAGGGCATGGGTATGCAAAATGGTCTGCGTATCCGCGGGATCGCGGCCGGTATAGGCGGCGATAAGTTCGGTCAGGTGGGTATGCATCGGCGCGATGACCCGATCGTGAACCCGCTGATAGGCCGCAGTGGGGGAGAGCTGTTCCCGGGAGATAAATTTGCTCAGGCTCAGCGTATCGTCCTGGGTCAGGAGCTGGATCATATTGCCGCAGGCGTTAAGGATCAGCTGGCGGATGGCGTCCCGATCCGGCTTGGGGGCGCTAAGCAGCGCGGCGGCGGCCTCCACCAGCGGCTGAAACTCACTACCGATAAAGTCGGCGATCCAGTCGGCGCAGGCGAGATAGAGATCCTCTTTCGACCCAAAGTAGTAGGGGATTGCCGCGATGTTCTGCCCAGCCTGCGCGGCGATATCGCGGGTCGTAGCGTGCAGGCCGTATTCACCAAACTGGGCCAGGGCGGCGGCAATCAGCTGACGCTTCGCGTTTTCACCTTTTGTTGTGGTTGGGATAGTATTCATAGCGTCGCAAAAAATTAATCAATCGATTGATTAATATTATGTCGGTTTTTTGAGCATGTCTACGCAGGCGGAGAATTATTTTGTTAATGAATGGACGCGGGATATTTTATGCGCCACATCACAAAAGCTGCTACACTGCGCCTCTTCATGACACTGTGGTTTTTGTCATCTGTTTCGTTACCTATCTCCCTGAAAACTACACCTGAAACGGTCGGGGCGGTTCGGAGTTGTTATGTCTTTTGAAGCACTGGGTTTAGACCCTGAGATCCTGCGCGCCGTTGCCGAGCAGGGCTACCGCGAACCTACCCCTATCCAGCAGCAGGCGATCCCCGCCGTGCTGCAGGGGCGCGACCTGATGGCCAGCGCCCAGACCGGTACCGGTAAAACCGCTGGCTTTACCCTGCCACTGCTGCAGCGTCTTATTTCCAGCGAACCCCATGCCAAAGGCCGTCGCCCGGTGCGGGCGCTGATCCTCACCCCGACCCGCGAGCTGGCGGCCCAGGTGGGTGAGAACGTGCGGGAGTACAGTCAGTACCTCAACGTGCGTTCGCTGGTGGTTTTCGGTGGCGTGAGCATTAACCCACAGATGATGAAGCTGCGCGGCGGCGTTGACGTGCTGGTCGCTACCCCAGGCCGTCTGCTGGATCTGGAGCACCAGAACGCCGTTAAGCTCGACGGCATTGAGATCCTGGTGCTGGACGAAGCGGACCGCATGCTCGACATGGGCTTTATCCACGATATTCGCCGCGTGCTGGCGAAGCTGCCGGCCAAGCGTCAGAACCTGCTCTTCTCCGCGACCTTCTCGGATGAGATCAAAACCCTGGCGGAGAAGCTGCTGCATAACCCGCTGGAGATCGAAGTGGCGCGTCGTAACACCGCCTCCGAGCAGGTTACTCAGCATGTGCACTTCGTTGATAAGAAACGCAAGCGGGAGCTGCTGTCGCAGATGATCGGCGAGGGCAACTGGCAGCAGGTGCTGGTCTTTACCCGCACCAAGCACGGTGCCAACCACCTGGCAGAGCAGCTGAATAAAGACGGTATCCGCAGCGCCGCGATCCACGGTAACAAGAGCCAGGGCGCACGTACCCGGGCGCTGGACGATTTTAAATCCGGCGACATCCGCGTGCTGGTCGCGACCGATATTGCTGCCCGTGGCCTGGATATTGAAGAGCTGCCGCACGTCGTTAACTACGAGCTGCCGAACGTGCCGGAAGACTACGTGCACCGCATCGGTCGTACCGGTCGTGCCGCGGCTACCGGCGAAGCGCTGTCGCTGGTCTGCGTCGACGAGCACAAGCTGCTGCGCGACATTGAGCGCCTGCTGAAAAAAGAGATCCCACGCATTGCCCTGCCGGGCTATGAGCCGGACGCCTCTATCAAAGCTGAGCCGATCCAAAACGGTCGCCAGCAGCGTGGCGGCGGCGGCGGTGGTGGACGCGGGCAGGGCGGCGGCCGTGGTCAGCAGCAGCCGCGCCGTAGCGAAGGTCGCAGCGAAGGCGGCGCGCCGAAATCAAGCCAGCCGCGCCGCAGCGGCGATGCGAAACCCGCCGGGGAGCAGGCGCGCCGTCGCCGTCCGCGCAAGCCAGCGGCATCGCAGTAATAATCCTGAAGCCCGGCCGCAAAGCCGGGCTTTTCTTTTGCGGCATGCCGACGATCGTGAGACAATAGTGGCTGTTTATACAGTATTTCAGGTCTCCCGATGGCTCTTTCCGCCGCGCTGAAAGCGCAGATTGCCGCCTGGTATAAGGCGCTACAGCAACAGATCCCCGACTTTATTCCGCGCGCACCGCAGCGGCAGATGATCGCTGACGTCGCCAAAACCCTGGCTGGGGAAGAGGGGCGGCATCTGGCCATTGAGGCGCCCACCGGCGTCGGCAAGACCCTCTCCTATCTTATTCCCGGCATCGCCATCGCCCGCGAAGAGCAGAAGACGCTGGTAATCAGCACCGCCAACGTGGCGTTGCAGGATCAGATCTTCAGCAAAGATCTGCCCCTGCTGAAGAAGATCATCCCCGATCTGCGCTTTACCGCCGCTTTTGGCCGCGGGCGCTACGTCTGTCCGCGCAACCTGACGGCCCTTGCCAGCAGCGAGGCCACCCAGCAGGATCTACTGGCCTTCCTCGACGACGAGCTGACGCCGAACAGCAAAGAGGAGCAGCAGCGCTGCGCCAAACTTAAGGCCGATCTCGACAGCTACCGCTGGGACGGCCTGCGCGATCATACCGATCAGAACATCGAGGATAACCTGTGGCGGCGGCTCAGCACAGATAAGGCCAGCTGCCTGAACCGTAACTGCCACTACTACCGCGAGTGCCCGTTTTTTGTCGCCCGCCGGGAGGTGCAGGAGGTCGAGGTGGTGGTGGCTAACCACGCCTTAGTCATGGCGGCGATGGAGTCCGAAGCGGTGCTGCCGGAGCCAAAGAACCTGCTGCTGGTGCTGGATGAGGGCCACCATCTGCCAGACGTCGCCCGCGACGCGCTGGAGATGAGCGCCGAGATCACCGCCCCCTGGTATCGACTCCAGCTCGATCTCTTTACCAAGCTGGTGGCGACCTGCATGGAGCAGTTTCGGCCGAAGACCACGCCGCCGCTGGCGCTGCCGGAGCGGCTCAACGCCCACTGCGAGGAGCTGTATGAGCTTATCGCCTCGCTGAATACCATTCTCGGGCTCTATATGCCCGCCGGTACCGAGGCAGAGCACCGCTTTGCCATGGGCGAGCTGCCTGACGAGGTGATGGAGATCTGCCTGCGGCTGGCGAAGCTGACCGAGATGCTGCGCGGGCTGGCTGAGCTGTTCCTAAACGATCTCAGTGAAAAAACCGGCCAGCACGATATCGTCCGCCTGCACCGGGTTATTTTGCAGATGAACCGCGCCCTGGGCATGTTCGAGAGCCAGAGCAAGCTGTGGCGGCTGGCCTCGATGGCCCAGGCGTCGGGCGCGCCGGTGACCAAGTGGGCCACCCGTGAGCTGGTTGAAGGGCAGATGCATCTCTTCTTCCACTGCGTTGGCATTCGCGTTAGCGATCAGCTGGAGAAGCTGCTGTGGCGCAGCGTGCCGCATATCGTCGTCACCTCGGCCACCTTACGCTCCCTGAATAGCTTCTCGCGTTTACAGGAGATGAGCGGCCTGAAGGAGAAAGCCGGGGATCGCTTTGTGACCCTTGACTCGCCCTTTAACCACATTGAGCAGGGCAGGCTGGTGATCCCGCAGATGCGCTACGAGCCACTGATGGAGCACGAAGAGAAGCACATCGCCGAGATGGCGACCTACTTCCGCGAGCAGGTTGAGAAAAAAGAGCATCCCGGCATGCTGGTGCTGTTTGCCAGCAACCGCGCGATGCAGCTCTTTCTGACCTTTGTGGCCGATCTGCGCCTGATGCTGCTGGTACAGGGAGATCAGCCCCGTTACCGGCTGGTGGAGCTGCACCGCAAGCGCATCGACGAGGGCGGACGCAGCGTGCTGGTGGGGCTCCAGTCGTTTGCCGAGGGGCTGGATCTCAAAGGGGACTACCTGACCCAGGTGCACATCCACAAGATCGCGTTTCCGCCTATCGACAGCCCGGTGGTGATCACCGAAGGCGAGTGGCTTAAAAGCCTCAATCGCTACCCGTTTGAGGTGCAGAGCCTGCCGAGCGCTTCTTTTAACCTTATCCAACAGGTGGGGCGACTGATCCGTAGCCACAGTTGCCGGGGTGAAGTGGTGATCTACGACCGACGGCTGCTCTCGAAAGGCTATGGAAAACGGCTGCTCGACGCCCTGCCTGTTTTTCCTATTTCCCAACCGGACGTGCCTGACGTTATAGTAAAAAGTAAACCAAAACAGAATCGTCGTCGGCGACGCTGACCATCACCCGTGACGCAAGGAGTTAGCTATGGATTTCCGCCAAATCATCAAAGAGGTTGGGCGCGGTAAAAATCACGCCCGCGATCTGGATTTTGATACCGCACGCGCGTTATACACCCACATGCTGAACGGCGAGGTAGCGGATCTGGAGATGGGCGGGATCCTGATCGCCCTGCGCATTAAAGGCGAGGGCGAGGCGGAGATGCTGGGCTTCTACGAGGCGATGCAGGCCCAGACCATGCGTCTGACGCCGCCGGTGGCGAAGCCGATGCCCATCGTTATTCCCACCTATAACGGCGCGCGCAGGCAGGCGAACCTGACCCCGCTGCTGGCGATGCTGCTTCAGCGGCTGGGTTTCCCAGTGCTGGTGCACGGCGTGAGCGAAGATCGTGACCGCGTGATCTCGGAAACCATTTTTACCCTGCTGGGCATTGAGCCGACCCTGACCGCCGGTCAGGCGCAGGCCAAGCTGGAGGGGCGTAACCCGGTGTATGTGCCCGTTAGCGCGCTCTGTCCGCCGCTGGAGAAACAGCTGGATATGCGCTGGCGCATGGGGGTGCGTAACAGCGCCCACACCCTGGCCAAGCTGGCAACGCCCTTTGCGGAAGATGCCGCCCTGCGTCTCTCCAGCGTCTCCCATCCTGAATACGTTACGCGGGTCGCGAAGTTCTTTGGCGATATCGGCGGGCGCGGGCTGCTGATGCACGGTACGGAAGGGGAGGTGTATGCTAATCCCCAGCGCTGCCCGCAGCTCACGCTGATTGATGCCCAGGGCACGCGCGTCTTAAGCGAACGGCAGGACGAAACCACGGCGCAGGCTGTGCTGCCCGCCAGCAAAGATCCCGAGGTCACCGCCCGCTGGACGGAGCGTTGCCTGGTCGGCAGCGAGCCGGTACCGGAATCGCTGAAGCGCCAGATCGCCTGCTGCTTTGTGGCAACGGGGCAAGTGGAAACCCTGGAAGAGGGTCTGGCCCGGGTAGCGAGCTCTTTTTGATAAACAGCGGGCAAAAAAAAGCCCGTCCAAACCGGACGGGCAACAAGGGTAACAACAAACAGGGTTAATGCAGTAATAATGAGGGGTAATACAACCCGCCAGTGATGAGCCAGCGGGATAGATACGGTAAGGCGATTACTGATAGATAACCGCAGTACCGCTCATTTTGTTGTAGGCGTTAGCAGAGGTGATGCTATAGCCTTTTGCGCCTGCGGCAGCGGCTTTCTCAGCCAGCTGGGCTTCCAGGCCATCCAGCGTCGTCGCGCCCTGTGCGGTCACAACACCCATTTTGTGCATGCTCTGCGCCTGCTCAGCGGTTACCGGCTGGGCAGCGAATGCGCCGAAGGAGAGGGTAGTCAGTGCAAGAGCAGCAACAGCATATTTAATGGTTTTCATGGTTCGATTCTCGCAGTTTATTCTGTATGGGGGACGATGTTCCGTCGATGTGATAAGTATCACAGTTTTTCGCGAGAGATTAAATCGAATAGAATTGACGACCTTCATCTAAAATTTTGAACGATCGTTAATATATTGAAAATGAATGATTTTTAACAAGAATTATTCAAGTGAAAGCGTGCTGTGGTTGTGCCGCCGTGTTAGCGGCACAAAATGCCACTCTAATGCCTGCTTTTTGTGATGCAGATAGCAACCGCTTGCCCTGGGCTAACCCCCCTTCGGTGGTCAACGAAGCTGGCTGTCTTTCGAACCCCTACGGTTATATCCTGAAAACGAGGCGTTTTTCAAATCTTTCTTCTGCTGGCACGCCACGCACAGCCGTACGCCCGGGATCGCCTTGCGGCGCGCTTCGGGGATCGTTGCCCCACACTCATCACACTCGTGCAGGCTCTCACCCTTCGGCAGTTCTCGGCGCGCGCGGGCTACCGCATCGTCAATGGTGCTGTCGATCTGGTCCTGAACGGCACCGTCGTTTGCCCAACCTGAAGCCATAGCGCTCTCCTTAGTGGGAAGTATGACTTAAGTTTAGACTATCTCCCGGCTTCCTCACGCAGCCACTGCTGGAGCAGCTTGCCCTCGTGGGTCATCTCCACGTCCTGACGCACGCAGAGGTAGTAGTCACGCCCGTCGTCGATGGGCAGGTCGAAGATCTTCACCAGCTCGCCGGTTTGCAGATAGGGCAGGATCATCGGCTCGCGCATCAGGGCGCAGCCCAGCCCGGCCTGCACGGCGGCCAGGGTCAGCAGCCCATCCTCAAACATCGCTCCGTCCCGACGCACCCGCTTCACCTGCTGCTCGCTAAACCACTGCGTCCAGGTGGCGCGCTCTTCATCATGCAGGAGCGGCATCTGCGCCAGCTGCGTGGGGGTCTCAATGTAGCCATGCAGGCGGATAAACTCCCGGCTGCATACCGGGATCATGCGCCCGGAGATCAGCTTCTCGCTGCGATAGCCCACCCACTGCCCATTACCAAAGCGGATCGACATATCCGAGGCGTCGCTCAGATAGTTGCGATGGTTGGCGTAGACCACGTTGATCTCCATCTGGGCGTGGGCCTGGAGGAAGCGCGGCAGACGGGGAATAAACCAGCCCATCCCGAAGAGCGGGATCAGACTGATCGTCACCTGCCGCGAGCGGCCCTGCTCAAACAGCTGGCCGGTGGCCTGGCGCAGCACGCTAAAGGCTGTGCGTATCGAGCGGTAATACTCGCGCCCCTCGCTGCTGAGCACCAGATGGCGTCCCTGACGGTGGGTCAGCGGAAGCTGTAAAAAGCTCTCCAGCACCTTGAGCTGGTGGCTGACCGCCGAAGGAGAGACGTTCAGCTCTTCGGCCGCGGCGGAGACGCTGCCCAGCCGGGCGATAGCCTCAAAGACCCGCACCGCACGCAGGGGCGGATCGTCCGGTAGCCCGCTGTCGCCTAACTCTTCTGTTTTTTTCATATGTTGAAGCAAACCCTGCCTGATTGCCAAAAATCGTTTTTATTTTATAATTTAATATCAGTAGCTTAGTAAAATACGCTTTTATAATAAGAAAGAATATATCCGTATTTCAAAATTAAATTCAATTGTTGGATGCTTACGCTGAAAAAATTCTCAGCAGGCACGTATTGTGGACACACTTATTCAGCAATTGATCAACGGCATGATGCTAGGCAGCATTTATGGCCTGATTGCCCTCGGCTATACCATGGTGTATGGCATTCTGCGCATCATCAACTTTGCCCACGGCGACATCTTAATGGTCGGCGCGCTGACTACCCTTTCAGGGATCAATCTTCTCTCCCAGTGGTTCCCTGGCATGAATCTGCTGGTGCAGCTGACCCTTGCCCTGATGGCGGCGATGGTCGTCTGCGCGCTGCTGGCGATGGCGGTAGAGCGTTTTGCCTATCGGCGCCTGCGCAACGCGCCCCGGCTGGCCCCGCTGATCAGCGGGATCGGCATCTCGGTGCTGCTGCAAACCGTAGCCATGCTGATCTGGAGCCGTAACCCGCTGATGTTTCCCCAGATCCTGCCGATGGATCCCATTGAGATCACCGCGGGCAGCGCCGAGCATCCACCGGCGATTATCACCGTGACCGGCATAGTAACCCTGGCCGTCACCTTCCTGGTGATGCTTGGCCTGTGGCTGCTGGTGGAGTACAGCCGTCTGGGGCGCGGAATGCGCGCCGTGGCGGAAAACCCGCAGGTTGCCAGCCTGATGGGTGTCTCACCTAACCGGATTATTACCCTGACCTTCGCTATCGGCGGCGCGTTTGCCGCCCTGGCGGGGGTAATGATGGCCAGCAACTACGGCAGCGCCAGCTTCTCGATGGGCTTCCTGCCGGGCATCAAAGCTTTTACCGCCGCCGTGCTGGGAGGCATCGGTAACATTCGCGGTGCCATGCTGGGCGGCATCCTGCTCGGGCTGATTGAGGCGCTGGGCGCTGGCTACCTGGGCGATCTCACCGGCGGCGCGTTCAGCAGTAACTATCAGGATATTCTGGCGTTTATCGTGCTGATCCTGGTCTTGGTTTTCCGTCCTGCTGGCCTGTTGGGCGAGCGTGTTGCACAGCGTGCCTGAGGATCCTATGACTATTTTAACCTCCGAACGCAGCGCACCGCGTCTTAACCTCGGCATCATTCTGCTGGTGGCCGGGCTGCTGCTCGCTCCGTGGCTGGCCTCTGCCGCTGGCGGCAACTACTGGGTGCGGGTGATCGACTTTACCCTGCTCTACATCATGCTCGCCCTGGGCCTTAACATTGTGGTCGGCTTTACCGGCCTGCTGGATATGGGCTTTATCGCCTTCTATGCGGTCGGGGCCTACCTTGCCGCGCTGCTGGCTTCCCCGCACCTGCTCGATGCCTTTCCGGTGTTGCAGGGCTACTTCAGCGACGGGCTGCACGTCTCCTACGGGGTGCTGATCCCGCTGGCGGCCCTCATTGCCGGGATCTGCGGCATCCTGCTGGGCGCGCCGACCCTGCGCCTGCGTGGGGACTATCTGGCGATTGTGACTCTCGGCTTCGGGGAGATTATCCGCATCCTGATGCGTAACCTCGACCGTCCGGTCAACATCACCAACGGTGCGAAGGGGATCTCGGGCATCGACTCCCTGAGCCTGTTTGGCCTGGAGTTCCGCGGCGTTTACCACCTGCTGGGGGTGAAAATTCCCGCGCTCTATCTCTGGTACTACCTGTTTGCCGCGCTGATTGTGGCGATCGTCTTTATATGTATCCGTCTGCAACGCTCCAGGGTAGGCCGGGCCTGGCACGCCATCCGCGAGGATGAGGACGTGGCGCGGGCGATGGGCATCAACGTGCGTAACTTTAAGCTGCTGGCTTTCGCGATGGGCGCTTCCTTTGGCGGCGTCGCCGGGGTGATGTTTGCCTCGTTCCAGGGCTTCGTCTCCCCGGAATCCTTTACGTTGCAGGAGTCTATCGTGGTGCTGGCAATGGTGGTGCTTGGGGGCATTGGCCACGTGCCGGGGGTGATCCTCGGGGCAGTGATGCTCTCGGCGCTGCCGGAGCTGCTGCGCAGCCAGGCCGTGCCGGTGCAGGAGGCGCTGTTCGGCACCGTGCTGGTAGATCCGGAGATCCTGCGTCAGCTCTTCTACGGCCTGGCGCTGGTGCTGGTGATGATTTTCCGTCCGGGCGGCGTCTGGCCCGCTAAACACGCGGGGGCAAAAGCATGAGCCTGTTAACGATCCGTCATCTTAATAAACGCTTCGGCGGCCTGGTGGCGGTGAACGACGTCAGCCTGTCGGTCAAGGCGGGGGAGATCTACGGCCTGATTGGTCCCAACGGCGCGGGGAAAACGACCTGCTTCAACCTGATCACTGGCCTCTACACCGCTGACAGCGGCGAGTTTAGCCTGGCCGACACGCCTTACTCGCCAAAGGCGATTGAGAAAGTGACCCAGGCAGGCATCGCCCGCACCTTCCAGAACCTACGCCTGTTTAACGACATGAGCGTGCTGGAGAACGTGATGATCGGTCGTCACGTCCGCACCCGCAACGGTCTGTGGGCTGCCATTACCCGCCATAAGCGGGCGAGAGAGGAGGAGGCGGAGACCGAGCGCCAGGCCTGGTACTGGCTGGAGTACACCGGCATCGCCCAGTTTGCCCACTACCGCGCCAGCGATCTCGCCTACGGCCACCAGCGCCGTCTTGAGATTGCCCGCGCGCTGGCAACCGATCCTAAGCTGCTGGCCCTCGACGAGCCTGCGGCAGGCATGAACGCGGCGGAGAAAATCGCCCTCGGCGAACTGCTGCGCCGTATTCGTGACGATGGCAAAACCATTTTGATTATTGAGCATGACGTGAAGCTGATTATGAGCCTCTGCGACCGCATCAGCGTGCTGGACTACGGCAAGGTGATTGCCGAAGGGGAACCGGAGACGGTACGTCGTCATCCTGACGTGATCCGCGCCTATCTGGGAGGAAACGCCCATGTCTGAACCTATTTTGCAGGTGCGCAACCTCTCCGTGCACTACGGCGGGATCAAGGCGGTACGCGGCATCGAATTCAGCCTTAACGAAGGTGAGCAGGGCACGCTGCTGGGAGCCAACGGCGCGGGCAAAAGCTCTACCGTACGGGCCATCGCCGGGCTACAACCCTACGGCGGAGAGATCCTCTGGCGCGGCAAATCGATTCACCGCCGCGCCCCGCAGGATCTGCTGCGGGACGGTATTGTCCTTGTGCCCGAGGGGCGAGGCATCTTCACCCGCATGACGGTAGAAGAGAACCTGCTGATGGGTGCCTGGCAACGCAAGGGACGCCAGGCGGTGAAGCAGGAGATGGCTCAGCTGTATGAGCGTTTTCCGCGCCTCGGTGAACGCAAAGATCAGCTGGCCGGGCTGCTCTCCGGCGGCGAACAGCAGCTGCTGGCTCTGGGCCGGGCGCTGCTCAGCCAGCCGCGCCTGCTGATCCTCGACGAGCCGTCGATGGGGCTGGCCCCGATCATGGTCGAGACCATCTTCAACGAGATTGCTGCCCTGCGCGACGCGGGCGTCACGCTGCTGCTGATCGAGCAGAATGCCCGGCTGGCGCTGGAGGTCACTCATCGCGCGTGGGTGATGGACAGCGGATCTATCGCCCATCACGGCGACTCTGCCGCGCTGCTGGCCGACAACCGAATTCAGGAAATTTATTTAGGCGAAGTTGCCGTTTAAAACACCACCAACATCAGGGAAACAATAATGAAAACCATACAATATAAAGTGCTGAGCGCCTCGATCGCGCTCGCCGCCCTCGGCGGAGCAGCGGTAAACCCGGCCCAGGCCGATGACACCGTGATTATCGGTCTGGCTGGCCCGCTGACCGGCCCGTCGGCGCGTATCGGTAAGGATTTGGAGAACGGCGCGCAGCTCGCCATCGACGACGTGAATAAAACCCACCCGACGATTGGCGGCAAAGCGGTGACCTTTAAGCTGCAATCCGAGGACGATCAGTCTGACCCGCGTACCGCCGTCGCCGTGGCTCAGCGCCTGGTGGACAGCGAAGTGGCAGGGGTGGTCGGTCACTGGAACACCGGGACCAGCATTCCGGCGGCGCGTATCTATCACGATGCGGGCATCGCCCAGGTTGCTCCGGTCGCCACCGGTCACGCCTATACCCAGCAGGGCTTTGACACCAGCTTCCGAGTAATGGGCCACGACGATGACGGCGGCGACTATGCGGCAAAATATGCCGTGCAGACGCTGAAGGCGAAGCGCATCGCGGTGATCGATGACCGTACCGCCTTTGGTCAGGGGCTGGCCGACGAGTTTATCAAGTCGCTGGAAGCGCAGGGCATCAAGCCGGTTGACCGCCAGTACGTTGATGAGAAGACCGTAGATTTCAACGCCGTGCTGACCGCCATCCGCAGCAAAAATGCCGATCTGGTCTTCTTCGGCGGCGTGGATAGCCAGGCGGCTCCGCTGGCGCGCCGTCTCAAACAGCTGGGCATGAAGGCCACGCTGATGGGCGCGGGCGGCTTTGTTAGCCAGACCTTCCTGAGCCTGGCGCAGAAAGAGGGCGAGGGCGTGGTGGCCCTGGAGCCGGGTCTGCCGGTAGATAAAATGCCGGGCGGGAAAGCGTTCGAGCAGGCCTACCAGTCTAAATACCATACCCATATCGAACTCCACGCGCCGTTTGCCTATGACGCCACCCGGGTGCTGATCGCCGCGATGCAGAAAGCCAACTCCGTTGACGCCGGTGACTATCTGCCTGCGCTGCGGGCCATCAGCTACACGGGCGTGACCGGCAATATTGCCTTTGACGAGCAGGGCAACCTGAAGAATCCATCCTTTACCGTCTACAAAGTGGTGAACGGTAAGTGGGAACCCCAGACCGTGCTGGGCGGAAGCGCGAAATAAGCTGTGAGGCAATAATGAGCTGTGAGCAAAAACAAGAGCTGGGCATTCTCGCCCGCCGTAAAATTGAAGCTGAAATAATTAAACCTATCTATGACATCCTGGTGCGCGAGGTGGGTAAAGCCCGCGCCCAGGCGGTGATTGGTGAAGCCATTGAGCAGGCGGCCATTCAGGCCGGGCAGAACTTTGCCGCCGCGGAACCGAAAAAAGCGGATCTGCGCAGCTTCGTCGATCTGCAGTATCTCTGGGAGAAGGATAACGCCCTCGACGTGCGGGTGATCGAAGACGACGGTCAGCGCTACGACTATGACGTGACGCGCTGCCGCTACGCCGAGATGTACCACGAGATGGGCCTCGGCGAGATCGGCCATCTGCTCTCCTGCGCGAGGGATGACAAGTTCATCGTCGGCTATGCGCCGGACGTTGAGCTGACCCGCACCCAGACTATTATGTCCGGTGCACCGTGCTGCGATTTTCGCTATCGCGTCAAAGACAAGGAGGCGTGATGGCCTCTCCTCTACGGGTGGATAGCGCGCGCCTGTGGCAGACGCTTAACGAGTTTGCCACACTTGGCGCAACGGCGGGGGGCGGGGTGACCCGGCTGGCGCTGAGCGATGAGGATCGGCGCGGGCGCGACCTGCTCGCGACCTGGGCGCGTGAAGCGGGTTTTCGCTGTGAGGTTGATCGGCTGGGGAATATGTTTATTCGCCGGGCGGGCAGCAACCCGGATCTGGCTCCGGTACTCACCGGCTCGCATGGCGACTCCCAGCCGCTGGGCGGCAACTACGACGGCATCTATGGCGTACTCGCCGGGCTGGAGGCGCTGCGCACCCTTAACGATCGCGGCATCACCACCGAGCGCGACCTCATTCTGGTGAACTGGACCAACGAAGAGGGGGCGCGTTTCGCTCCGGCGATGCTGGCCTCCGGCGTCTGGACCGGGGTGTTCAGCGAAGCCTATGCTCTGGCACGAGAGGATCGCGACGGCATCAGCGTCGGCCAGGCGCTGGCGGCTATCGGCTATCAGGGCGAGCATCCGGCGGCGGCTATTCCGCTGCACGCCTGCTACGAGCTGCATATCGAGCAGGGGCCGCTGCTTGAGGCAGAGGAGACGGATATCGGCGTGGTTCATGCTGCCATGGGCCAGCGCTGGTATGAGATCAACCTGACCGGCTTTGCTGCCCACGCCGGCACCACGCCAATGGATCTGCGCCGCGACGCCCTGTGCGCCTTTGCCGAGCTGACCTTGGCGGTTGAGGTCATTGGCCGCCGCTTTGCGCCGGACGGGCGCGCCACCGTGGGCAGCGTGCAGGTGACGCCTAACTCACGCAACGTCGTACCGTCAGCGGTCTTCTGCACCGTCGAGTTCCGCCATCCAGAGACCGCTGCGCTGGCGGAGATGGAGGCGGCGCTGGGTGAGGCGCTGGGTGCGCTGTCGGGCCGCAGCATTGACGTCGACTGGGAGCGCATCTTTGATTACGCGCCGGTGGACTTTGATAGGGGTTGTATCGCACGCATCGAGCAGGCTACCCGCGAGCTGGGCTACTCTCAGCGCCGGATGGTCTCCGGTGCCGGTCACGACGCCTGCTACGTTAACCGCGTAGCGCCCACGGCGATGATCTTTATCCCTTGCGAAAAGGGAATCAGCCATAACGAGGCGGAAAACATTACGCCTCAGTGGGCAGAGCGTGGGGCAAACGTGCTGCTCAACACCCTGCTGGCGGCGGCTAACGAACGCTGACAGCGGTTAAGCGCAACGCCCCGGAAAGTCATAGCGGCTTTTCGGGGCGAGGTGAAGATAACTCATTTGTAGATGGTGGCCGTGCCGTACATCTGGTTTTCACCGCCAGCGGCGTCAATTACAAACCCTTTTGCGCCTTGCTCGCGGGCTTTTTCTGCCAGCTCGTCCTGGAGATCGTCCAGGCTTAGCGCGCCGTGGGCAGAGACCGTGCCCGCCGGGCGCAGCGTCCCGGTGTTGTCTCTCATCAACTGCTGGGGTGCGGCAAAGGCGCTAACCGTCATGGCGGAGAACGCCAGCGCGGCAGCCATTGCCAGATATTTTTTCATCATGACATCCTCTTATAAAGAAACCGCAGCTTAAGTTTAGGCCCGGCGAAGAGCGGCTTACGGGCAAAAATTTCGGCAACATGCTGCGGTTTTTTGCATGAATGGCTGTTTACCGCGCTGGCTTCAGGGGGTATCTTACGCCGCTTATTACAGGAGAATGCCATGAATGCCCAGAAGCCGGGGTTACACCCGCGTAACCGTCACCGCAGCCGCTACGATCTCGACGCCCTTTGTATCGACGAACCCAACCTGCGCGATTTTATTATCGCGACGCCTGCCGGTGAGCCGACGGTGAATTTTGCCGATCCCGAGGCCGTCAAGGCGTTGAACAAAGCGCTGCTGGCACACTTCTATGGGGTGAAGCACTGGGATATTCCTGAAGGTTTTCTCTGCCCGCCGGTGCCGGGACGGGCGGACTATATCCACCATCTGGCGGATCTGCTGGCCGAAACCAGCGTCGACGGTACGATCCCGCGCCAGGCGAGCGTGCTAGATATCGGCACCGGGGCAAACTGCATCTATCCGCTAATCGGCCACCATGAATATGGCTGGCGTTTTACCGGCACCGAGATAGGTGATGCGGCCTTTGCCAGCGCCCAGGCGATTGTGACCGGCAATCCGGGTCTGACCCGTGCGGTTCGCCTGCGCCGCCAGAAAGATCCGGCCGCCATTCTCAACGGCATGATCCACAAGAACGAGCAGTACGATGCCACGCTGTGCAACCCACCGTTCCACGACTCGGCGGCAGCGGCGCAGGCGGGCAACGACCGCAAGCGGCGCAACCTTGGCCAGAGCGAGGCGAGCGGGCTTAACTTTGGTGGTCAGCAGCAGGAGTTGTGGTGCGAGGGTGGAGAAGTGGCGTTTATCAGCAAGATGATTGCCGAGAGCCAGGCCTTTGGCCGTCAGGTGCTGTGGTTCACCTCGCTGGTGTCACGCGGCGAGAACCTGCCTCCGCTCTATCGCGCCCTGACCGCCGCCGGGGCGGTGAAGGTCGTGAAAAAAGAGATGGCCCAGGGGCAGAAGCAGAGCCGCTTCATTGCCTGGACCTTCCTGGATGAGGCCCAGCGTCGCCGCTGGGCACAGACGCGGTTTAAAGCGTAGGTTGTGCAGGGGGCAGGGTCTGTCCGCCCCCTGGCTCTGCGGCCCCCGGCTGCCCGGCCGCTGGGTTAGCCAGCATCTGGTAGGTCTGCACCGGCGGGCGCACATCGGCAAGGTCAAAATGCTTTTTCACCATGCTGTCGAGGGCAAAGCGCACCGTCCACTGCTTCAGCGGCTGGGTAGTAAAGGTCACCCGTAGCGTGAAGGCGGTGTTGGTCAGGCCCACAATACCCACAAAGCTTGGCTCGCCAATGATCAGCTTGCGAATATCCTCCTGCTCCATCAGCTCACCCACCGCTGCCTTCAGCGCGTTATTGGCTTTCTCCGCATCCTCATGGCGATCGACATCGTAGTTCGCCACTATCGACCCAATTCCGCGTACAAAGTTGGCAAAGGTGGTGATCGATGACCACGGAATGATGTGGTAGGCCCCGGTATCCTGGCGCACGCCAACGGAGCGGATCGACATTCGCTCGACCGTGCCGGTTAGCGGCCCGATAGTGACCAGGTCCCCGGTGTTCATCCCGTTCTCAAACTGGATAAAGATCCCGGTGATAATATCTTTTACCAGGGTTTGCGCCCCGAAGGAGATGGCCAGACCCAGGGCCCCGGCACCGGCCAGCAGCGGAGCAATGTTCACCCCGATCTCTGAGAGCACAATCATCACCGTAATGGTGCTGATCACCACCGCCAATGCGTTGCGGAACAGGGTGAGCAGGGTGCGGGTACGGGCGCTGGGCAGCGGCCGACCGTGAATATCCGAGGAGAGCCGGTTTTCGATCAGGCTCGCTAGCACGGTCCAGCCCACCGCCGAGAAGAAGAGGATCAGCGCGATACGGATCAGAATATCGACGGCTTTCTCTCCCGCCCCGTAGTGCAGCCAGTTCCAGAAATCGAACAGGCCCCACGCGCTGAGCAGCAGCATGATGGCGACAATCACGGTGAGAAAACGCGCCACCTTCAGCGCCGTCGACAGCCAGCCATTGACCCGCTTTTGCAGCTCAGGGTAGTTACGCTGCACCTGAGCGGAGAGGGTGATCCGTTTGGCAATCCAGCGCGACAGCATGCCGGAAACAAAGGCCGCAATGCCGATAATCGCCAGGCTGCGCACCGTTGCGCCCATCATAAATTTCAGGCTGTTACCTGGATCGAACAGCGAGAAGAAGAACAGCACCACAAAATAGGCGCTGGCGAGCCAGTGCCAGATCAGCGCAAAGGCGCGAATAAACAGGCTAAAGAAGGCCAGCGAGCGATCGGCAAGATGGTGGAGATTCTCATAGACCGTGGTCTTGTTGTGAAAAATAAGATAGAGCGCCCAGGTAGTGATACAGAGCATGATCAGCACGTTCGCCAGCGCGCCAAACTGAACGTTAACCTGGTTAGAGATGATCGGCACGGCGACCAGTAGGCCATAGCCAATCAGGCTGCTCAGGGCGCTCAGGCGCAGGTGCCAATACTTCGCCGCCTCGTTTTTTATCGAGAAAGGACGCAGATCGGGGAAGCGCGGGCAGAAAATCAGGCGTAGAATTGCTTTGAAGAACTCAATGAGTGCAAAGGCGTTGAGGAACAGGCTCTGCTGAAAGGCAATGGTACGGTTGCCGCCGTTGAGGTTATCGCTCAACAGCTGACCGACAAAGAGGGTGAGCGCCAGCAGCAGCAGGTCGATAATAAACGCCCCGGCGATCATCGCAGGCAGCTGTAACCAGTTAGTCCTTTCATGATTCTTGCGGCGTCCCCATTTGCCCATCTTACGGTAGAGCGGGAAGGCGCAGAGGCGCACCAGCCAGTAGAAGACACAGACCAGCCCGGCGAGCAGCAGGAAGTGACCGGCGGCGTTGATAAAGGTCTGTGGATTAAAGGTCTTGTGCGGCGAGCCGGTAATATTGCGGTAGAGCTGGGCAAAGCGCGACGACAGCTCCTGACCGAAATGCTGGCTGACCTCCTGCACATTCTCCAGCACCGTTTTCTCTTCGGCGACCTCTTCCGGCGGGGCGATGGTGGGCATCGGCTCCGGCGGCGGCGTGGCGGCAACCTTACGCAATTGACCGATCAGCTCTTCCCGGGAGCTGGTGTTCTCCAACACGTCCGCTAGCGCGCCGTAGGCGGCTTTCTTCTGCTCCAGATCCGGCTCGGCGGCCGGTGCCGTCTCGCTGGTGGCAGGCGCTGCGGACGTGGAGGTGACGCCAGGAATGGTGGCCGCGTGAAGCGGCATAATGAATAGGCTAAGCAGCAGCAGTAACCACGGCACGGTCTCTCTCCTGAGAAAATAGTGCAAAAAGATAAGTATAGATGCTGCCAGCGCTGCGCCTGGAAATGGGAGGAATCCGGGGGGAAGAAAAAAACGCTCCCCGGAAGGAGAGCGTTAATAAATCAGGAGACGTGCTGGAGGAACTCTTGCAGACGCGGGCTGGGCGGGTTCTCAATAAGCTGCTGCGGATTGCCGTCTTCAGCAATGCGGCCCTTGTCGATAAAGATCAGCCGCGAGGCGACCTTCTCCGCAAAGCCGATCTCGTGGGTCACGATCACCATCGTCATGCCCTCTTCGGCCAGGTCCTGCATCACCTTCAGCACCTCGTGGCGCAGCTCCGGGTCAAGGGCCGAAGTCGGCTCATCAAACAGCATCATCTTCGGCTTCACCGCCAGCGCACGGGCAATCGCCACGCGCTGCTGCTGACCGCCGGAGAGTTCAGACGGATAGTGGTGAGCGCGCTCGGCCAGGCCGACCTTCGCCAGCAGCGCATTCGCCAGCGTCTCCGCCTCGCTTTTACTTGCCCCACGCACGCGCAGCGGGCCAAACATCACGTTTTCCAGCGCCGTCAGATGCGGGAAGAGGTAGAACTGCTGGAACACCATGCCGGCTTCCTGACGGATCAGGCGCTCATCGACCTTCGGATCGTTGACCTTCAGACCATCGACGATCAGATCGCCGCTGGTGATCTCTTCCAGCTTGTTAATGCAGCGCAGCAGCGTCGACTTACCGGAGCCGGAAGGGCCAATGATGACCACCACCTCGCCCTGGGTAATGTTCAGGTCGATATTATGCAGCACCTGGGTTTTACCAAAGTGCTTGGAGACGTTTTTAAATTCAATCACAGGATTTTCATCCTTCTTTCCAGACGACGCAAAATAAAGCTCAGCACCAGGGTTATGATGAGATAGAACACCGCCACGGCGCTCCAGATCTCCAGTGCGCGGAAGTTACCGGCAATAATCTCCTGGCCCTGGCGAGTCAGTTCGGCCACGCCGATAACAATAAACAGCGAGGTATCTTTGATGCTGATGATCCACTGGTTACCCAGCGGCGGCAGCATACGGCGCAGCGCCAGGGGCAGGATTACCCGGCGAATGGTCTCGCGCTTAGAGAGGCCCAGCGCCAGGCCCGCTTCGCTGAAGCCTTTATGGATCGAGAGCACCGCGCCGCGGGTAATTTCAGCGATGTAGGCCCCGGAGTTGATCATGATGGTGACAACGGCGGCGCTGAACGGGTCAATGCGCAGATCGTTGAAGGCCATCGGCAGGGCGAAGTAGATAAACATCACCTGCACGACGATAGGCGTCCCGCGAATGATCTCGATAAATACCAGTGCGATGTGGTTTGCTATCCAGCCGCCGAAGCTGCGGGCGAAACCGGCTGCAAGGCCGATAATCAAACCACCCGCCAGACCGAGGACCGAGATCCACAGGGTCATTTTGACGCCTTCAAACAAAATAGGAATGGCAGGCCAGATGGCACTCCAGTCAAACTGCATGATGAATTCCTGTATACCGTGGTGAAAAACTAAAAATGTAGGCCCGGTAAGCGCGAGCGCCACCGGGCGTTACAAGCCTGAATCAGGCAAATTTATTTAGGCTCGGTACCGAACCATTTTTTATAGATTTCGTTGTAGGTGCCGTTCTCTTTCAGGGTTTTCAGCGCGCCGTTCACTTTCTCGCGCAGATCGCTGCCTTTCGGGAAGGCGATACCGTACTGCTGCGCTTCCAGAGAGTCGCCAACCGCTTTGAACTGGCCTTTGCCTGCGGTCTGAATGAAGTACAGAATGTTCGGCGTATCGTGCAGAACCGCGTCAGCGCGGTTAGTGCCCAGTTCCATATAGGCGTTGTCGATGTTCGGGAACTGGCGCAGATCTTTAGTTTTGATATTGGCTTTTGCATAGTCAACGGAGCCGGTACCACTCTTCACCGCAACCACTTTACCGTCGAGATCTTTTACGCTTTTCACGTCGTTGTTATTGGCTTTAACCATTACCAGCAGGCCGCTTTTGTAGTAGCCGTCAGAGAAGTCGACCGCTTTTTTACGCTCGTCGGTAATGGTGATCCCAGCCAGCGCCAGGTCAACGTTTTTGGTTTGCAGTGCCGGGATAATGCCGCTGAAGTCCATCGGCTTAAGGGTGTAATCCAGCTTCAGCTCTTTCGCGACGGCAGCCCACAGGTCCACGTCAAAACCAACGTATTTATCGCCCTGTTTGAATTCGAACGGAACAAACGCGGTATCGGTGGCGACGACCAGTTTATCGGCAGCGTGAGAAGAGACCGCAAAAGCCAGGGTAAGTGCAGCAAGGGAAACTTTAAACACAGACTTCATAACATTTCCTTTTATATCCACGGGGCGATCCCCTGAGAGAACGTACGCAGTATGAAAAAATCGTGCCAGGTTTACAACCCATTGTTTTGTAAAGACGATATATTCAATCGCAGGTCAAAAATTATGCATCCATAACCGCCGTGCACCATCTTGGGGCGCCATTCTGGTGCGCTGCTGGCATGTTACACAATATGCTGTTATTAAGCGCAGAAAGCGGCCATAAAACAACCCTTGATTAACGATTGTGTGAGGTAATTATTACAAGTGATTTACTTTATTGCGGGGAGAGGAGAGCGGTATGACAGAGAGGTTGCACCAGAAAAGTGCAAAACCCCCTCCCGGGCGGGGAGAGGGTCATAGATAAAACGTATGCTTTATTCGATGTTGGATTCGATGAACCACAGGAATTTATCCAGGTCGCGGGAGGCCGCAGTCAGGATATCAGCGGTATCTTCATCTTTCGCTTCTTCGATAGATTTACGCACGTCGTTAGCAACAATGGCATAGCGATCGGCCAGCTCTTTCAGGTGATCCTGAACACTGTGGATATCCAGCGGGTAGCTTTTCAGCGGAGTCTTGCTGTTAACGACCTGAGTCGTACCCAGTGCAACACCACCTAACTGAACCGCACGCTCGGCGATGGTGTCCAGATGGTCGGTCAGGGTGGTACGGAAGCCGTCCAGCATTTCGTGCACGCCAATGAAGTTAGCGCCGCGCATATTCCAGTGGGCCTGTTTAGTGATCAGAGACAGGTCAATGAACTGGGTCACCTGGCGATTCAGCAGCTCAATAGTCGCTTTTTTATCGTTATCCGCTACATCGTTGCGAGTATAAAGCAGATCGGATGATTTCGTTTTTACCAGTTTAGCGGTACTCATAATCTCATATCCTCTTGATGTGTGTTCCCAAGTAATTACTGGAACTAAGTATAGCACCGGTTTTCGTCTTTGCTATTTTGGCTGTTCCTATCGGTCCAATAGTAATAACGAGGGTGCAAAAGCCTATTATTTACATATCAGTAACTTACGCATAACCAGGGAGACGATTCTTAATTTTATATAAGACGTTGAGAATGTTAATGAATATTATTCAAGGCGAGCGGCGAAGGCAGGGGGATATTTTGCACGGTGCGAGACCGTGCAGATAAATAATTAACCAATATCAACTTCTTTAATTGTCGTCTCGCGGCGCAGCGTGAGCGTAGAGCCAACGGAGGCGGCAATAATGGCCGACAGGGCCAGCCACTGCACCAGCGTCAGCGTCTCGCTCAGGAAGATCATCCCCGATACCGCCGCCATCGCAGGCTCCATACTCATAAGGGTACCGAAAGTGCGGGTGGGCAGGCGCGTTAGGGCCATCATCTCCAGCGAGTAGGGCAGAGCGGTAGAGAGAACGGCCACGCCCAGGCCCAGCGGCAGAATAGACCAGTGCCAGAGCGCATCCCCTGCCTGAATCGCACCCAGGGGCACAAACACCACGGCAGCGATCAAGGAACCCAGCGCCACGGTGGCTGGGCCGTGATCCTCCCCGGCGCGCTGGCCGCAGAGAATATAGATGGCCCAACAGGCACCCGCGCCCAGCGCAAAGGCGGCACCGGTAAGATCGACGTGGGAGACATCCTGCCCCAGCGGCAGAAGGAACCATAGCCCCAGCACGGCCAGCACCACCCAAACAAAATCTACCGGACGTCGAGAGGAGAACAGCGCCACCGCCAGCGGGCCGGTAAACTCCAGCGCCACCGCAATACCCAGCGGCACCGTCTGAATAGAGAGATAGAAGAGATAGTTCATGGCCCCCAGCGACAGGCCATAAAACAGCAGCGGCTTACGCTGCTCTGGCGTAAAACGCAGCCGCCAGGGTCGAAAGACAATCACGAGGATAAGGGTACCGAGCGCCAGACGAAGGGCGGTCACGCCGGGCGCGCCGACCAGCGGAAAGAGCGATTTTGCTAGCGAGGCACCGCTCTGAATCGACGCCATCGCCACAAGCAGTATTAATATAGGTAACCAGGTGGGCAACTTCCGAGGTAAAGCAGGCATCCTTTCTCCTGTCAATTTATGTCAAACCAAGTAAAGAGGGCAGTGTAATGGAAATAGATGTCAGCGGTTGAGACTCCGTTGAAAATAAATGTCAGGAAAGCGGTAGAATGGCGACAAGTTGCTGGATTAATCACCGTATCTTTAGGAATAATCTGGATGAATATGTCGCTTTTATGGCGGCATAATAGCGACATTAGCGGAAAAAAGGCTTTTTTTTGAAAGAGATACGAGCAAGAGGAAACGTTCTGTTACATCAAAAGGCCCGTTAGACAGCGTGAAGCGCAAAGAGTTTCTCACTATTTTTTGTTATATTTAGTACTTAGGACTTACTTGAAGCACATTTGAGGTGGTTATGAAAAAAATTGCATGTCTTTCAGCACTGGCAGTTGTTCTGGCTGTATCCGCAGGTTCCGCTGTAGCGGCAACCTCTACTGTTACCGGCGGTTATGCTCAGAGCGACATGCAGGGCGTGGCGAACAAAGCTAACGGTTTCAACCTGAAGTATCGCTACGAAAACGACACTCCGCTGGGTTACATCGGTTCCTTTACCTACACTGAAAAAGATCGTACCGAAAGCAACGTGTACAACAAAGCCCAGTACTACGGCGTAACTGCTGGTCCGGCTTTCCGTCTGAACGACTGGGCAAGCGTGTACGGCGTAGTGGGTGTTGGCTACGGTAAATTCCAGCAGGCTGAGAATGTTGTAAACCATTCTGACAGCAGCGACTACGGCTTCTCCTACGGTGCGGGCATGCAGTTCAACCCAATCGAAGACGTTGCTATCGACGTTTCCTACGAGCAGAGCCGTATCCGTAGCGTTGACGTTGGCACCTGGATCGCAGGCGTGGGTTACCGCTTCTAATCATCCCGGTGATAGTCTAGACACTAAAACGGCCCTCAGGGGCCGTTTTTTTTATGGGCGCCGTTTATTGGCCCAGGCAAATCCCGTAGGCCCGGCAAGCGTAGCGCCGCCGGGCGTATCTATAAACGCCGGGTGGCGCTGCGCTTACCCGGCCTACAAAAAATGTCGGCGTAGGTTGCGGTGTATTTTTGGAGAATATTTACGCAAAAAATTTTGTATATTTACGGTTCATGAATATACAAAGGAATAGCATCATGCCGGTTGAAAACAGTGCTACTACAGCTGTAGAAACGCTGTTAATCAAAAAGAGTATTATTGTCGGCCCCAAGGCGTATCTACTGTTTCTTAACCGTCTGGATCTGGCTCCAGCCCCCAATACTGCGCTGCAAAAAACTATGCAAATAGCTGCCTCATGGGAACATAAAGGTGATCTTCATAGCCGAGCATCTTGATGCCTGCATGATAGCCAAACCACTACTCAAACGTAGGCCCGGCAAGCGTAGCGCCGCCGGGCGTGGATATCCCTTACCGCGAGCGGGTCTCAAACAGATCCGTGCCCAGATGGTTGTAATCCACCTTTTGCAGCTTGAAGTTGGTCACCCAGGTTGGCCCGGCTTTGTCATTTGAGACAAAGCGGTAGCGGGTGGCGATCTCTTTGGCCGTGATGCCGGTCCACTGCGAAAAGAAGCTGAGGAAGTCGTTGGCCGAGCGGCGGGCTTTAATCAGCCGATGGCGAGTGTCGTCGCTGGAGATCACCATAAAAGGCACCTGGAAGTTCTGCTGAAACTTATCGTCGTGGGCCAGATACTGCACCGCTTTGCCGCGCTCCTTGAAGGCCAGACCGTGATCGGAGAAGTAGACCATGGAGAAGGTGCTGCCGCTGTTGCGCAGCTGGTCGTAAAGCTTGCTGAGCAGGGTGTCGGTTTGCGTAATCGAGTAGAGGTAGCACGAGGTCTCCTTCGACTGAACGAAGTCCGCGTACTTGCCGCCGGTGCGATCGCAGGCCTGCGGGTGAGAGCCCATCAGGTGCAGGACGATCAGCTGCGGCTGGCTGCGGGCAGTGCTCAACACCTGCTCGGTCATCTTCAGCAGCGCTTCATCGCGGGTGTTCTTATCGGCCTCAAAGTCGCCGCTCTTTAAGAACTGCACCTCATCGGCGCGCTTGGCAATGCTGGCGATGGCGGTATCGTACTCGCCAATCTGCCCTTGATTAGAGAACCACCAGGTCTGGAAACCCGCCCGGTTGGCCAGCGTAACAAAATTATCCTGATACTGAGGCTTGTTGTCCATCACGCGGTTCAGGGTCAGGCCTAACGATTTCTGCGTCGAGCCGCTGGCTGCCACGTAGTCAGTAAAAAAGCTGCCGTTTACGCTGCTGGCAAAGGGCGTGTTCTGCCAGTGGCCGCCAAATGCGCCCACCGCGTCGCGGCGCACGCTCTCACCGATCACCACCACATAAGTATGATACTTCGGCTTAACGCCTATCACGTTCCAGCTGTCTTTCATCCCGGCCAGCTGGGCCATCCGGCTCTGCTCGTCCAGCACTTCCTGATTGTTAACTACCACGTCCTTCACAAAGCGAAACACCGGGTAGCCGGTATCTTTCAGATTAAAGACGCCACCATAGACCAGGTTCTGCACCGGAGCGACAAAAACGGTAGCCAGACAGAAGGCGATGCCAAGATGATCCCATTTTCCCCAGGTGGCACGCTCGCTCTGCTTACGCCGGATGGCAATCACCCCAAGGCCAAAGATAAACAGGCCTATCACGTAGTTGTACCACGGGAAAATGGTCAGGATCTCCGTGGACTCCTCCAGGTTAGTGGAGTGCAGCGCCAGCAGCGTATTGAAGTTGGGTGCGCCATAGGCCTGGCCAAACGGGTAGTAGGAGGCGGCGAGCAGGGAAAAGACCGCCACCAGCACCTTCTGCGCACGCGGGGCATGACGCCACAGCAGCAGTAGCAGGCAGGCGAACGCGGTGGTATAGAGCAGGCTAAAGGGGTAGCCAAGGGCGTAGTTGATCAGTAACGACTGAAGAAAATAGAAACCCGTCCACGGGCTAAGGGCCTGGCTACGGGCAGCAAGCGTTTCTTTTAGGGTTAAATTCATATAGCTGTATCGCGAAAACGCCATGTGCTCACCCTGGCGTAGAGGGTCAAAACCTGCCGGAGAGGGCGTGGAGTCGAGGGAGAGTTCCGCATCCGCGAGCCGCATTTGTGCAGGGCTGCGAGAAGATAGAGCGAGAGCAGACGAAGATCAACTGCTTACGGGGCAATCTTTTGCGAGGATGGTTGCAAAATCAACAAATAGTGAGTTTTTCTGTGGCAGAGGGAGAGTATGACGGGAGAATGTGACAGAAAAATGAAGCGGCGTACCGCGACGCCGCATTAATGGGATTTTTTATCGTCCTGCTGCGGTTTGCCGTTGAACATATCGCACAGCATGTTGAGCAACTGCAACCGGACCTGGAATGGCGAGTGAGTAAACACGGATAAGCACCTCTTGAGTTCGTTCATATCAACCTCCTCCTGCTGGATTTCGTGACGTTCAATCTACGAAGGTTGTCTGCATTACATACAGATATAGCACAGGCTATATTGTATAGCTACGGCTATTACCCAAATTTTTTGTGCTGGTCTACTTATGGTTTACACTGGGCGCAACCGTATATGATGCATTTATCGCGTTACCCCCATGAGGAAGTTCAATGAGCCGTCGCGCAGGCAAGACAACAACAAAAAAAGTGACGCAGCTGGTGAATGTCGAAGAGCACGTTGAGGGCTTTCGCCAGGTGCGGGAAGCGCACCGGCGGGAGCTGATTGATGACTATGTCGAACTGATCTCCGATCTGATCCGCGAGGTGGGGGAGGCCCGTCAGGTGGATATGGCTGCCCGGCTAGGTGTCTCCCAGCCAACGGTGGCAAAGATGCTTAAGCGTCTGGCAACGGTAGGGCTGATTGAGCAGATCCCCTGGCGCGGTGTGTTTCTGACCCCGGAAGGAGAGAAGCTGGCTCAGGAGAGCCGCGAACGGCACCAGATCGTTGAGAGCTTTCTTCTCGTGCTGGGCGTAAGCCCGGAGACCGCCCGCCGTGATGCCGAAGGCATGGAGCACCACGTTAGCGAGGAGACGCTGGAGCGCTTTCGCCTCTTTACCCTTCAGCAGGAGCACCCTGCGGAATGACCCTGCCGTTGGTGCACGCGCTGGCGCGCGATCGCTTTTTCCAGCTGCTGATCCTGATCGGCATTATCCTGAGCTTTTTCGTTCCCTTTAATCCGGCCGCGTGGCCCAGGGCGATCGACTGGCACACCATCCTGACGCTAAGCGGACTGATGATGCTCACCAAAGGGGTAGAGCAGAGCGGCTACTTTGACGTGGTGGGGCGCAGAATGGTCCGGCGCTTCGCCACCGAGCGGCGGCTGGCGATGTTTATGGCCCTGGCGGCAGCGCTGCTCTCCACCTTCCTGACCAACGACGTGGCGCTGTTTATTGTTGTGCCGCTCACGCTGACGCTCAGAAAGCTGTGTGAAATCCCGGTTAACCGGCTGATCATCTTTGAAGCGCTGGCGGTAAACGCCGGGTCGCTGCTGACCCCCATCGGTAATCCACAAAATATTCTGCTGTGGGGGCGATCCGGCCTTTCATTCGCCGCCTTTACCGGGCAGATGGCGCTGCTGGCGGTAGTGATGATGGCAAGCCTGCTGCTGCTCTGCTGGTTCTTTTTCCCCAATAAGGCCCTCAACTACCACAGCGGCAGCCAGGCGCCATCATGGCAGCCGCGCCTGCTCTGGACCTGCCTGGCGCTGTACGTGGTATTCCTCATCTCGCTGGAGCTGAAGCATGAGGGCTGGGGCGCGTTGATTGTCGCCGCAGGCTTTGCGGTGGTGGCCTTTAAGGTGCTAAAGAGCGTGGACTGGACGCTGCTGCTGGTGTTTATGGCGATGTTTATCGACGTCCACCTGCTGGTGCAGCTTCCTGCGCTACAGGGATCGCTTAACGGGGTAGAGCACCTCTCCCAGCCTGCCCTGTGGTTCACGGCTATCGGCCTGTCGCAGGTGATCAGCAACGTGCCGGCGACCATTCTGCTGCTGAACTACGTCCCAGCCAGCCCGCTGCTGGCCTGGGCAGTCAACGTCGGCGGTTTCGGCCTGCTGCCCGGCTCGCTGGCGAACCTGATCGCCCTGCGGATGGCCAACAATCGCCGCATCTGGTGGCGCTTCCATCTTTACTCTATTCCGCTGCTGATCTGGGCTGCGCTGGTGGGGTATGGGTTACTTATTATCAGTTAATGCGAATTTGTCAGTTTTTCCTGGCAAATGTATAGCAACCTCCTAACTTTAGATAACGGCGCACGTGTCGCGCCGTTCATCGACAGGACAGTTGCAACGCTATGGCTGATAACGAAAAGAATCCTGACGCAGCTCAGGAAGAGAAAAATACCGATCGGAAAGATCAAAACAATGATCAAAATAACGAACGTAAGCGCCCCGGCAAAAAGCCATTAATCATTCTGGGCGTAGTCGTTGTGGTGATGGTAATTGTGGCGCTGGTGTGGTGGATGATGACCCGCAACCAGGAGACCACCGACGACGCCTTCACCGAAGGTGATGCGGTTACCATCGCGCCTAAGGTGGCGGGCTACGTGACCGAGCTGCGGGTGAAGGATAACCAGCGGGTGAAGAAGGGCGATTTGCTGGTGCTGATCGACCCTCGGGATGCTACCGCCCAGCGCGATCAGGCCCAGGCCCAGCTTGGGCTGGCTACCGCCCAGCTGCATCAGGCGCAGGCCCAGCTGGCGCTCTCTAAGGTGCAGTACCCCTCTCAGCGTGATGAAGCGCAGGCGCAGGTGCTCAAGGCTAAGGCTGACTTAGCCAATGCGGAAGCCGCCTATCGCCGCCAGCGCGGTGTTGACCCGCGCGCCACCACGCAACAAAACATCGACAGCGCCAACGCCCAGCTGCGCAGCGCTCAGGCCCAGCTGGCCAGCGCTAATGCCCAGCTTGAGGTCGCAAGCCAGATTAACTTGCAGATCCGCCAGCAGGAGACCAACGTCGAAGCTCGGGAGCAGCAGGTTGAGCAGGCCCGCGCCCAGCTGGCAAACGCGAACCTTAACCTTTCCTATACCGAAGTACGCGCCCCCTTTGATGGCTTCGTCACCAAGCGTAACGTGCAGACCGGAACCCTGGTGCAGGCGGGCACGGCGCTCTTCTCACTGGTCTCGCCTGACATTTGGGTGGTGGCGAACTTTAAAGAGTCGCAGCTAGAGCGGATGCGCCCCGGTAATAAAGTCACTATCGGCGTGGATGCTTACCCGGACCTGGAGCTGGAAGGACATATCGACAGCATCCAGCAGGGGAGCGGCTCGCGCTTCTCCGCCTTCCCGTCAGAAAACGCTACGGGTAACTTCGTGAAGATCGTTCAGCGCGTGCCGGTGAAGATCGTCATCGATAAGGGCCTTGACGCTAACCAGCCGCCGCTGCCGCTGGGGCTGTCCGTGGAGCCGAAGGTGACCCTGGAATGACCGATCACAGCCATGAGAGCTGGCGTCCCGCCAGTAACCCGTGGGCGGTGGCGATTGTCGTCACCCTTGCGGTGTTTATGGAGATCCTTGATACCACCATCATCAACGTGGCGCTGCCCCACGTCGCCGGCTCGCTGTCGGCGAGCTACAGTGAATCCACCTGGGTGCTTACCAGCTACCTTGTGGCGAACGGCATCGTGCTGCCGATCTCGGCCTTCCTGAGCCGCGTCTTTGGCCGCAAGCGCTTCTTCCTCATCTGTATCGTGATGTTCACCGTCTGCTCGTTCCTGTGCGGGATCGCCACCGAGCTGTGGGAGATCATCCTGTTCCGCATCCTGCAGGGCTTCTTCGGCGGGGGGCTACAGCCGACCCAGCAGTCAGTGCTGCTCGACTACTTTAAGCCGGAGGATCGCGGCAAGGCCTTTGGCCTCTCGTCAATTGCGATCATCGTTGCCCCGGTACTCGGCCCGACCCTCGGGGGCTGGATCACCGACAACTACTCCTGGCGCTGGGTCTTCTTTATCAACATCCCCGTGGGGATCGTCACCGTGCTGGCGATTTACCAGCTGCTGGAAGATCCACCCTGGGAGCGCAAATCGGAAGAGAAGCTGACCATCGACTGGACCGGCATCGGCCTGATTGCGCTGGGGCTGGGCTGTTTGCAGGTGATGCTTGACCGTGGCGAAGACGACGACTGGTTCGCCTCGGGCTTTATCCGCACCTTTGCCGTGCTGACTTTGATTGGCATTATCGGGGCGATCTACTGGCTGATGTACGCGAAAAAACCGGTGGTGGATCTGCACTGTATGAAGGATAAAAACTTTGCCGTCTCCAGCCTGCTGATGGCCGGGATGGCGATGATCCTCTACGGTAGCTCGGTGGTGATCCCCCAGCTGGCGCAGCAGGATCTCGGCTACACCGCGACCTGGTCCGGGCTGGTGCTCTCGCCGGGGGCGGTGTTAATCGTACTCACGATCCCGCTGGTGCTGAAGCTGATGCCGGTGGTGCAGACCCGGTGGATCATCGCCTTCGGCTTTACCTGCCTGGCGGTGGCCTTCTTCTGGTCGCGCAACCTGACGCCGGACGTTGATTTTGAAACGCTGGTGCTGTTCCGCAGCGCGCAGTCGATTGGTCTTGGCTTCCTGTTTGTGCCGCTTACCACCATTGCCTTTGTCACCATTCCGCGCCAGCTCAACGCCGACGCCGCCGCGCTGTTTACCATGTTCCGTAACGTCGCCGGATCGATCGGTATTTCGCTCTCAACCGCCGCCATTACCGAGCGCGCCCAGGTGCACAGCGCCTATTTAAGCGCCCATACCACGCCCTTTAGCGAGCAGTTCCAGCTGGCGGTGCGCGAGACGGCCGAGGCGATCCGCAACTTCACCACGCTGCCGGGGGATCCGCTCGGTCTGGCAACCGGGCAGATGTACCGAACCATGATCGAGCAGTCGCGCTTTCTCGCCTACGTTGATGTCTTTACCATCCTCAGCGCCGTGGCGTTTTTACTGATTCCGTTTTGTCTTCTGCTTTCGCCGATCAAGAGCGAAGGCAGCGCAGGAGCACATTAACATGCACAGGATACATACCCCGACGCTGTCGTTACTCACCCTGCTGCTGGCGGGCTGCGCCGTGGGGCCGGACTACCAGCAACCGGTGCCGCCTGCGGTGAGCCACTGGAACGACGCCGGGGATAAAACCGTGCCGTCGCAAACCTCCAGCCAGGCGGTGAATCCGCGCTGGTGGACGACCTTTAACTCGCCGCAGCTCAACAGCCTGATCGAGCGAGCGATCGCCGGGAACCTCTCCCTGCAGCAGACCGTGCTGCGCATTGCTGGCGCAAGGGAGCAGATCAACCAGGCGGGCGGAGCCTTCCTGCCAGCGGTAAACGGCAATCTTCAGGCCACCCGGCAGCAGCTGGGCCTGGAGGGAGAGCTGAAATCCCACGACGTTTACGGCCAGCTGCAGGACGTCGACCCAGAGATAAACAACGCCCTTGGGGTACTCACCCAGCCGGTGAATCTCTATCAGGGCAGCTTCGACGCCCAGTGGGAGCTGGATCTGTGGGGCAAAGTACGCCGCCAGGTCGAGGCGGCCAATGCCCAGCAGCAGGCGGCTATCGAGCAGCGTAACGACGCCCTGGTGTCGCTGGAGGCGGAAGTGGCGCGCGCGTGGCTGCAGCTGCGCGGGGCGCAGAGCATCCTTGCCACCATGAATACCCAGATCGATACCGCAAAGGAGACGCTTAGCCTGACCGAGAGTCGCCAGCGCGGCGGTCTGTCGCCGCAGCTGGACGTCGAGAACGCTCGGGCACAGCTCGGCAACCTGGAGGCGCAGCTGCCGCAGTACCAGGCCCAGGAGCAGCAGGCGATGAACGCCCTGGCCATTCTGATCGGCAAGCCTCCCGGTGCGCTGAATGCGGAGCTACGGTCGGTGCAGCCCTTGCCGAAGCTGCCGGATATCATCCAGACCGGCATTCCCTCAACCCTGGCTCGCCGTCGACCAGACGTGCGTGAAGCCGAGGCCAATCTGCACGCGGCCACCGCGCAGATCGGCGTCTCGGTGGCGCAGCTCTTCCCGAGCCTGACGCTGAGCGGTCAGTTTGGCCTGCGCAACAGCGAAACCGACTGGCTGACCGACTGGAGCAGCCACTTCTACAGCTTCGGGCCGCAGGTATCGATTCCCATCTTCCAGGGCGGACGGCTGGTCTCCAGCGTCAAGCTGGCACGCGCGCAGCAGGGCGCAGCGGCGCTTAACTATCGCCAGACGGTGTTGAGCGCGCTGGGTGACGTAGAGAACGCGCTGGTCAGCTACCGCACCGATCAGCAGCGCGAAGCCGGGCTGAGCAAAACCATTGAGGCGTTGCAGAGCGCGTTCGATCTCGCCAGCGACAGCTATCGCCAAGGGATCGTTACCTTTATCGACGTGCTTGATGCCCAGCGTCAGCTGGCCCAGGCCGAGCAGCAGCGCGCTCAGGCACGAGTGCAGAGCAGCCTCGACCTGGTGGCGCTCTACAAGGCGCTGGGAGGCGGCTGGGAGCCGTACCAGACCGTACAGCTGCCGGACTACCCGGTCTTTGGCGAGGCGACGCGCGGATAAAGTTCAGAGGATTGGGCAAGAAACGCGCAGGATCCTCACATTCGCGATCCGGCGCGTCGGAGTATAACTACTGAACACTCACTGACACCCTAAGGAGCGTTCTATGCGTTATCAAAAACTTGGCAATACCGGTCTCTTTGTCTCCGAGCTGTGCCTGGGCACCATGACCTTCGGCGGCGAAGGCGGCATGTGGGGCAAGATTGGTCAGCTGCGGCAGAACGAGGCTGAGAAGCTGGTGGGCGACGCCCTCGCGGCGGGCATCAACTTTATCGATACCGCCAACGTTTACTCGGAAGGGCGCTCGGAAGAGATCACCGGCCAGGCGCTGAAAAACCTCAAGATCCCCCGCGAGGATGTGGTGGTAGCCACCAAGGTGTTCGGCGAAACCGGCACCGCTGGGGTCAACTCGCGCGGCAGCTCCCGCTACCATATTATTGGCAGCGTCAAGGAGAGCCTGCGCCGTCTCCAGCTGGATCATATCGACCTCTACCAGCTGCACGGCTTCGATCCGGCAACGCCGATTGAAGAGACGCTCTACGCCCTGGATAACCTGGTTCAGCACGGTCACGTCCGCTATATCGGCGTGTCCAACTGGGCGGCGTGGCAGATTATGAAGGCGCTGGGCATCTCCGAGCGCCTGGGGCTGGCCCGCTTCGCCTCGTTACAGGCTTACTACACCATCGCCGGGCGCGACCTTGAGCGTGAACTGGTGCCGATGCTGCAAAGCGAAGGGGTGGGGCTGATGGTCTGGAGCCCGCTGGCGGGCGGTCTGCTGAGCGGCAAGTATGACCGCAGCGGCAGCGGGGAAGAGGGCGGTCGCCGACTGGCGTTTGACTTCCCACCGGTAGAGAAAGAGCGCGCCTTCGACTGCGTAGACGTCATGCGTAACATTGCCGACAGCAAAGGCGTGTCGGTGGCGCAGATCGCTCTGGCGTGGCTGCTGCATCAGCCGGTGGTAAGTAGCGTGATTATCGGCGCTAAACGCCCGGATCAGCTGGCGGATAACATTGCCGCGACGGAGATCCGCCTGAGCGAAGAGGAATTGAAACAGCTTGATGCGGTCAGCGCCCTGCCGCGTGAGTATCCAGGCTGGATGCTGGAGCGGCAGGGAGAATATCGCCGTAACCAGCTGGCATAAATATGCCCGGTGGCGCTTCGCTTACGCGGGCCTACAAACCCACACCGTGCCTACCGTAGGCCGGGCAAACGCAGTGCCGCCCGGCATTTGCAGCTGGCACAGCAGTAAAGTGGCAATAAAAAAGCCCGGCGATTGCCGGGCTTTTTACTGACTGCTGAAAAGCTTAGTTCAGACGAACCGGCATACCGGAACGGTTCTGAATCGCCTGCTCAACAACGCTCTGGTCGGCGTCCGGCTGGCTGGTGATGCTCTGCACGCTCTTGGTCAGCGCGATCGGCACAATCTCTTTGCCGTCAAACTGCGCTTCGGTAGTAGAGAGCGGGTTGTGAACCTCAATGTAGCGGCTACCGTCTGGCTCTGTGGTAGCTTTTACCGGCTCATCGATAAACTGTACGCGAGTACCGACCGGCACGTTCTGGAACAGGAACTTGATGTCGTCGTTACGCAGACGCACGCAGCCGTGGCTCACGCGCAGGCCGACGCCGAAGTTAGCGTTGGTGCCGTGAATAGCATACAGGCGGCCAATGTACAGGGCGTAAAGACCCATCGGGTTATCCGGACCGGCAGGCACTACTGCTGGCAGTGGGTTACCGGCGGCGATGTACTCCTGGTGCATCTTCGCAGTAGGCGTCCAGGTCGGGCCCGCTTTCTTACGCTCAACCTTGGTGGTCCAGTTAATCGGGGTATCTTTACCCAGCTGGCCGATACCGATCGGCAGCACGATCACGGTGTTGGTGCCTTTCGGATAGTAGTAGAGGCGCATCTCGGCACTGTTGATCACAATCCCTTCATGCACGGTATCCGGCAGGATCAGCTGCTGAGGGATGTTCATCACGCTACCGCCCTTCGGCAGATAGGGGTCGATACCTGGGTTAGCTTCCATCAGGTTAGAGAGCCCCATCTGGTACTGGGCCGCGTAGTACTCCAGCGGCTGGCTGTTGTTCTCTGGCAGGGTGATGACCTGGTTCTGGCCAATCAGACGGCTACCATCGGTCGGCAGCGGATAGGTTACAGCAGACGCGGATTTGCAAAACCCTACTACAGCGAAAGCCGCCGCTAAAATTGTTGTTAATTTCATATTCATGGTATGCGAGGTTTCTGTGCCACAGGCCGTTTAGTTAAGAATGCTCAAAAGGATGGGAGCGCATTATATGTGCATTCCCACGCGCATGGAATTGAGATGTGTACGAAATCACATTTTTTTCTCTCACCCTAGTGTAGCAACTGTTCACACCTGCGCGATTTCAATTCGGAATTGTGGCATAATGCAGAGTTTGTCACACATTTTCAGGATAACACCGTGTTAGTTACCAGCAACGTCACCATGCAGTTTGGCAGTAAGCCGCTGTTTGAAAATATTTCCGTCAAGTTTGGCGGCGGCAATCGTTACGGCCTGATTGGGGCGAACGGTAGCGGAAAATCCACCTTTATGAAGATCCTCGGCGGCGACCTTGAGCCGACGCTGGGCAACGTCTCCCTCGATCCGAACGAGCGTATCGGTAAGCTGCGTCAGGATCAGTTCGCCTTTGAAGAGTTCAGCGTGCTCGACACGGTGATCATGGGTCACGGCGAGCTGTGGGAAGTGAAGCAGGAGCGCGATCGCATCTACGGCCTGGCCGAGATGAGCGAAGAGGACGGCTATAAAGTGGCCGATCTCGAAGTGCTGTACGGCGAGATGGACGGCTACTCCGCCGAGTCCCGTGCGGGCGAGCTGCTGCTCGGCGTCGGTATTCCGGTAGAGCAGCACTACGGCCCGATGAGCGAAGTGGCTCCCGGCTGGAAGCTGCGTGTGCTGCTGGCTCAGGCCCTGTTCTCTAATCCAGATATCCTGCTGCTCGATGAACCGACCAACAACCTGGACATCGACACCATTCGCTGGCTGGAGCAAGTGCTGAACGAGCGTAACAGCACCATGATCATCATCTCGCATGACCGTCACTTCCTGAACATGGTCTGCACCCACATGGCGGATCTGGACTACGGCGAGCTGCGCGTGTATGCGGGCAACTACGACGAGTATATGACCGCGGCGACCCAGGCGCGTGAACGCCTGCTGGCCGACAACGCCAAGAAGAAAGCGCAGATCGCTGACCTGCAATCCTTCGTCAGCCGCTTTAGCGCCAACGCCTCGAAGTCCCGTCAGGCGACCTCGCGCGCCCGCCAGATCGATAAGATCAAGCTGGACGAGGTGAAAGCCTCCAGCCGTCAGAACCCGTTCATTCGTTTTGAGCAGGATAAGAAGCTGTTCCGTAACGCGCTGGAAGTGGAAGCCCTCACCAAAGGCTTCGATAACGGCCCGCTGTTTAAGAACTTCAACCTGCTGCTGGAAGTGGGCGAGAAGATTGCCATTCTGGGTGCCAACGGCGTGGGTAAAACCACTCTGCTGAAAACCCTGGTGGGCGATCTGGCGCCGGATAGCGGCACCGTGAAGTGGTCAGAAAACGCCAAGATTGGCTACTACGCGCAGGATCACGCCGCCGACTTTGATAACGATCTGACCGTCTTCGACTGGATGAGCCAGTGGAAGCAGGAGGGGGATGATGAGCAGGTGGTGCGCAGCTTCCTGGGTCGTCTGCTCTTCAGCCAGGACGATATCAAAAAGCCAGCGAAGGTGCTCTCCGGGGGCGAGAAGGGCCGTATGCTCTTCGGCAAGCTGATGATGCAGAAGCCGAACATCCTGATTATGGATGAACCGACCAACCACCTGGACATGGAATCTATCGAGTCGCTGAACATGGCGCTGGAGATGTATCCGGGCACGCTGGTCTTCGTCTCCCACGACCGTGAGTTTGTAAGCTCTCTGGCGACCCGCGTGATTGAGATCACCCCTGAGCGCGTCGTTGACTTCAGCGGGAACTATGAAGACTACCTGCGCAGCAAAGGTATCGAATAATTTCCCGTCGTCTTTCGCGCTACAGGTGTGTTGGCTGCACCTGCTCACCCCAGTCACTTACCTGTGTAAGCTCCTGGGGATTTACAGGTTTGCCGCCTTCCTGTAACGCGAAATACTTAGGGAAATTGGGCTATGAGAATGCCCGGTGGCGCTGACGCTTACCGGGCCTACGGGCCAGGCTTTGTAGGCCGGGTAAGGCGGAGCCGCCACCCGGCAATCTACCAGAAGCGATATTTAGTGGCATCAGTAATCCAACCGGCTTTCGCCGGTTTTTTTACGTCTTGAGGTATAGCCCATGCTCTTAACGACCCATCTCGACATTATGATCGAAGGAACGCTCAATCAGGATTTTGATTATATTACCGGCGCCGAATCGATAGATGATGCTATTGATATTTATACCAGCGAGTTAACAACGCATGACCGTGACGATTTGAAAAAAGAGGTGTTAGCTTTTCTCGCCCATGATGAGGAAACAATAGAGTCTGAATTCAGGGAGCGCTACATAAACTCTTTTGCGCCAGAAGAGGGGAAAGGATTGTTATTGCGCATCCTTGAAGGGATAAACAAAGCTGAAAAGTCATGAAACCTATGCGTAAAGGCGGATACGACCGGGACAGCGTCGTACCGCCATAAATGTATAAGGTATTTACGCCATGCCCAACGCGCGCTTGCCGTGCTCGTTTAAATCCGCAACCGTAAATCGGTTCTCCCACGTCGCTTCATAATCCTCACGCGGGAAATCGCCCGGCGATGCGCCGTTCTCTAATGCCACCTTTACCTTCCGCGCATAGGCGAGGTTCTTTTCGCACAGCGGCGCGGCGGGAATATACATCACGTTGCCCCAGCCCTGCTGATCCTCTACCGGTGCCACGGAGTGGATGACGTCACAGTGCCACCACACCGAGTCCCCGGCCTCCAGCGCCGGAATGCTGGTTAACGCCTCGATCAACAGCGGATGCCACTTCTCGGAGATGGGCAGCACGCGCCCAGGCGCTACGCCGCACAGCTCATCGTCCGGCACGTCGTCCAGCAGCGGACGCAGCAAAACGTAGGCCATCGCCTCGGGGATCGGCACCACGTGCAGCAGACCCTGGCCTGGCAGCATATCCGACAGCGCCGTCCAGCCCTGGAAGGTGCGGAACACCGAGCACTTGGTGGTGTTATCCACGGTGTACTCTTCCACTTCGGTACGGTGCGCGGCGTGCCACGGATCGTAGCTGTCGATATCGCCGTTAAACACCGAGGCGAAAACCTGCTGATAGGCCGGCAGCAGCCAGCGCTCCAGCGCCCCGGAATCGGTGTGCGCGCCCAGCCCCTTAGAGGTGGTGCCCGGTGGACGACGGCGAATGCGGTCCGGATAGATCACGCTAACATCCGGATCGAACCACTGCTTGCCGTCGCTCTCAAAGGTCCAGAGACGGTTTAGCAGGGACTGCACCTGCGCCATCTCGCTGCTCTGGCGGGCCTGCATCTGCGCCTGCGACCAGTAGATGGGATAGATCTCCGGGCGTGAGGCCTCCAGCGTACCAAAGAAGCTGTCCCCCGGTCCTTTATAGACGTCGTCGAAACGGTTCTGGTCGAGGTAGGCGAGCATGGATTGATCCCAGCCCAGCGCCTGCTCGCGCGGGAAGTGGCCCTTAATCACCGCACAGCCCCGACGCTTGATAGCCGCACGCTGCGCCTCGCTGACACGGCCGCTCTTCACATCCTCAAAGGGGATCACCGGCCAGACCGACTCGCCTTTCGCTTTCAGGGCGTTGATCTCGGCTACCTGAGCGGCAATGCGCTCCTCAAGGCGGTTAAAGACAGCCTGCACGTCACCAATCTGTGCCCGCAGGGCCTGTTTTACCTGACGAATCGCCGCCTTATGGTCGGCAGGCAGCGTTTCGCTTGCATACATTTCATTCATATCACCCTCTCGCATCTTTCATTCGAAAGTATCTGGCTTACATATGCTAATTTAAGTTAAAAAAAAGTTAATGCAAGTTTAAAAAGATGATGGGGTGCACAAAAGAGAGAAGAGGGTGACGCCAGCCGCGAGGGTGCTGGCGTAGAGGTGCTTAGGCGTTGAAAGGCGGGGTGGCGTCGAGTACGGCCTGGATCACGTTCAGCGCGCCCTGCTGGTTGTTATCGTCGGTCTGGAAGTTGGCAATGGCTTTGATGGCCTCGCCAGCGTTACCCATCGCAAAAGAGAATTTCGCCATGCGCAGCATCTCGGCGTCGTTGCCGCTGTCGCCGATGGTGACACAGTCGCTGGGCGAAAGCTGCCAGCGCTTGAGCAGGCGGGTGATGCCGTTGGCCTTATGCAGGCCGGGGATGATCAGATCCACAAAGCCGAAGCCGCTGGTGACCGGTTTCATGATGCCGTCGAGGGAGACGTGCAGGGCATCCACCAGCTGCGGGATCTCGCTGTCCGGCAGGTTGAGGGAGAACTTAAACATCTTGTCGTCGATCTCGCGATAGTCATCCACTTGCTTCAGGCGGTGATAGTGATGCGACATCAGCTCGACAAACTCCGGCGGCGCGCTTTTACTGACGTAGGCGCTCTCCAGACCGCAGGCGACAAAGTTCAGGCCTTCGCTCTTGAGCAGCTCGCCCAGCACGATCTGGTACTCGTGGCGGGTCAGCTCGCCATGAAAGATCTCTTTGCCGTGCTCGTAGACCAGCGCGCCGTTTTCGGCCACGAAAGAGATGTCGTCTTTGATTTCCGGAAAGAAGGAGATGAGCTGGTAGAACTGGTTGCCGCTGGCGACCACAAACTCAATGCCGCGTGCCTGAAGCTCACGGAACTGGCTGAGGAAACGGCTGCGGTCGTAGGCTTTGGCATCATCAAGGAAAGTTCCGTCCATATCGGTGACGATAACTTTTACGGTCATACGTTATGCTCCCAGGGTAAAAACAGTCAGGAGCATTCTAGTAATGATGTGAGCAAATGCACACATTTAATTTCATACGAAAGCTGACAGTAGGCCCGGCAGGCGGTCCGCCGGGCGTTGCTGGTTACAACGTGTGCTCGGTTCTCGCGATAATATCATCCTGCGCATCCGGCGACAGGGCGGTAAAGAACGCCGAGTAGCCCGCCACGCGCACCACCAGATCCCGATACTGGTCCGGGTGTTCCTTCGCCGCCAGCAGCGTCTCGCGGGAGACGATGTTGTACTGGATATGCCACCCTTTGCGTACTTCAAAGAAGGTGCGCAGCAGCATCATCAGCTTCTGCCGATCGCTTTCATTTTCCAGCGTGGCCGGGTTCAGCTTCTGGTTAAGCAGCACGCCACCGAGAATCGACCCCACCGGCAGCTTGCCGACGGAGTTGATCACCGCCGTGGGGCCGAAACGATCCGTTCCGGAGGCCGGGCTGGCTCCCTCCGCCAGCGGGGTCATGGCTTTACGCCCGTCCGGCGTCGCCATGGTTGCCGCACCAAAGGGCACGTTGGCCGAAATGGATGAGGTGCCCGCGTAGTAGTTGCCGCCGATGGGGCCGCGACCGTAGCGCGGATTGTGATACTGCTTCAGCTCGTCAATATAGGTCTGGTAGGCGCGGTTCAGCAGCAGATCGACGCTGTCATCGTCGTTGCCATACTTCGGCGCGCCGTTGATTAAGCGTTGGCGCAGCTGCTCGTAGGTCAGGCCGTCGAAATCTGCCGCCAGCGCCTCGGCGAGCTGCTGCTGGCCGATAACGCCCTGGTCAAAGATCAGCTTTTTCACCGCCGCCAGGCTGTTGCCGATGTTAGCGATCCCTACCTGTAATCCCGACACCCAGTCGTACTTCGCGCCACCCTGTTTAATGCTCTTTGCTCGCTCGATGCAGTCATCTACCAGCGCCGAGCAGAGAATATCGTGAACGTTCTCCTCCAGCATGGTGTCTACCACGTACTCGATCTCAATGGATTTACGGGTGTAGTAGCGGATCTGTGCGTCCCACGCTGCCATTACCTCGCTGAAGTCGGCGAAGTTACCTTTAGACAGCGCCTGCTCCTGGAGCAGGAATACCTTGCCGCTGGTGGCATCGCGACCGCCCTCCAGCGCGGCGAGCATTACCCGGGCGAAGTTGATAAAGCTCATCCCGGTGCAGCGGTAGCCCCACTTGCCGCCGACGGCGGTCTCGATACAACCAATTGCCGCGTAGTCATAGGCATCCTCCGGCGCGATCCCCAGCTTAATGAACTCAGGGATCACAATCTCGTCGTTATTAAAGGCGGGCATGCCGAAGCCGCAGCGGATCACCTGGACGCAGGCGTCGAGGAAATCGTTACTCATCCCGGCGTGATAGCGAACGCTCAGGTTAGGCTGAGTCGAGCGCAGGCGTCCGCAGGATTCAAGAATGGCATAGGAGAGTGGATTGACCGCATCCAGCGCCTTGCCGTCGATCCATTTTTGGCCGCCAATGGTCACGTTCTGATACAGCGGGCTCCCGGCTGACGCCTTCGAATGTGAGCCGGAGCGGATCTTGTTCACCTCCAGCAGCTTCAACCAGCAGCCGTGCAGCAGCTCAATGGCCTGTTCCCTGGAGAGGGTCTGATTCAGCTCGACGTCGCGGCGATAGTAAGGATAGAGATACTGATCCATACGGCCAAACGAAACCGAGTGGCCGTTGGACTCGATCTGCAAAATCAGCTGGATGAAGTAGCAGAGCTGTAGCGCCTGCCAGTAGGTTTCCGGTGGACGATGGGCGATGACGTCGCAGTTCTCGGCTATTTGCAGCAGCTCATCCCGGCGGCTGACGCGCTGTTCGTCGCTGGCCATCTCACGGGCGAGGGCGGCAAAGCGGGCGATATGATCGCTGACCGCATGCAGGACAATATCTATCGCCTTCAGGAACTGCTCCCCGTGCAGATCCTCCAGCACGGTGAGGTTGATGCGCGACCGGCGCTCGGCCACCTTCTCGCGCAGGCCGTCGAGGCCCTTCTCCAGCAGCAGCGGGTAGTTGACCGCCAGGTGCGCATCGCCAGAGGTCATATTGCCTTCGGCCTTGATGATGCCGGTCGCCAGCAGGGCTTTCTGCTCGTCGGTAAACATACCGTAGCAGCGATCCTGTACCGTCTGGCCGCGCCACCATGGGCAGATCTCATGCAGCACGCGCTTGTTCTCTTCGCTCACCGCAAAGCCCGCGCCGGGGCGATCGGCCAGGTCGTCAATCTCCTTTTCGATCCACGACACGGTGTATTCCGGGAAGATAGGCGCGGCGCGAACCTCGCTCGCCTGGTTACCGATAATCAGCTCGTCATGCTTGATCCAAATCGTGCGCTCGGCAAGGTGGTGGGCGAGGGCCAGCGCCCGGCGCACCGGAATGGGCTTATCGAGGTGCTGCTGATAGGCCTCGGTATAGTGCCGGGCGCGCTCGGTGCAGACCGGGGGCTTAACAATGTGTACCAGCGCATCTTTATGCGCCTGAATGCGGCGGGTCAGGGTATCAAGACGTAACTCGGTCATAGCATTATCCTCGTAGGGTTGCGGTCAGGCCATACTCGCGGGCGGACGCTTCGGCGAAGGCCAGCAGGGCGGGCGCGTCGAGCGGCTTATCGGGCGCGGTATAGGGCTGATTCAGCAGGTGATATTTGTTGATGCCCAGGGTGTGATAGGGCAGAAAGTGGATCTCCTCGACGCCAAGCTCGTCGGCGGCAAAGCGGGTAATTGCCGTGATGGAGGCCTCATCAGCGTTAAAGCCGGGGATCAGCGGCACGCGGATAATGAGCTGTTTGCCCCGCGCCGCCAGCCGTTTCAGGTTCACCAGCACGCGCTTCGCCGAGCCGTCAGTCCAGGTTTTAAACACCCTGCTGTCGACGTGCTTGAGATCGGCAAGAAAGAGATCGACACAGGAGAGAGACGGTTCGATGTAGCCCCAGGGCACGTGCAGGCAGGTTTCAACCGCTGTGTGAATGCCGTGTTCAACGCTGGACTTCAGCAGCGCGGCGCTAAGCGCCGGCTGCATAAAGGGTTCGCCGCCGGAAAGCGTGATCCCGCCCCCACTGCGCTGGTAAAAGGGTTTATCCCGCAGCACGATGGCCATAATCTCCTCCACCGGTTGGGTTTCACCGCAGACGGTAAGCGCCTGGGTGGGGCAGCAGTTTTCCAGCGCAGTAAGATGCGTCTCACTGAGCTTTTCCCGATGGATCAGCAGGCCGTTGAGCGCCCGGTCAATCACGCCCGGCGCCGCCTGTTGGCAGAGATCGCATCCGGCCAGGCACAGACGGGCATCAAAGAGTACCTCACGCGTCAGGGCGCGACTCTCCGGGTTTTGGCACCAGCGACAGGCCAGCGAGCAGCCTTTCAGGAACACAACGGTGCGAATGCCGGGGCCGTCGTGGGTGGAGTAGCGCTGAATATTAAAAATCATAATCTGCCCTCATGTTTCATATGCAGATTAAATTACTTTCGAATGAAAGTTATTTTGACGCGGGTCAACATATTGGCAGGTTGAATTAGATAAGTTTTAAACCATGCTTAATCTCTCACTTTGAGGAGTTCATATGGAACTGTACCTGGACACCGCCGACGTGGCGGCAGTAAAACGGCTGGCCCGCAGCTTCCCGCTGGCCGGGGTCACCACTAACCCGAGCATCGTCGCCAAAGGCAACATGCCGCTGGTGGATCTGCTGCCTGCCCTGCAGGATGCCCTGGGCGGAAAAGGACGGCTCTTTGCCCAGGTATTAGCGAGCAACGCCGAAGAGATGGTGGCCGAGGCGCATATGCTGCGCGGAATCATCCCCGATATCGTGGTGAAGGTGCCGGTCAGCGCGGAAGGGCTGGCGGCGATCAAGCTGCTGAAAGCCGAGGGGATCCCGACCCTCGGAACGGCGGTGTACGGCGCGGGGCAGGGGCTGCTGAGCGCCCTGGCCGGGGCCGAGTATGTGGCACCCTACGTTAACCGTGTGGATGCCCAGGGCGGAGACGGTATTCAGACGGTGACGGATCTGCAGCGTCTGCTGACCCTGCACGCGCCGGGCTCGAAGGTGCTGGCGGCGAGCTTTAAGACGCCGCGTCAGGCGCTGGAGTGTCTGCTGGCGGGCTGTGAGGCGATTACCCTGCCGCTGGACGTGGCGGAGCAGTTTATCGCCGCCCCGGCGGTCGAGGCGGCCATCGTTAAGTTTGAGCAGGAGTGGCAGACGGCGTTTGGCCGGACGGGAATCTAGCCGTTATCCGCCGCACACCTCGCACTGCGGGTTGCGCATTAGCTTCATCTCGCGGAACTGACAGGTCATGGCGTCGTACAGGACAATTTTTCCGGCGGCGCTCTGGCCAAACTTCGTCAGCACTTTGATCGCCTCCATCGCCTGCAGCGCGCCAATCACCCCGACCAGCGGGGCCATCACCCCCGCCTCAACGCAGGTCAGCGCCGTATCGCCAAACAGGCGGCTCAGGCAGCGGTAGCAGGGTTCTCCCTCCTGCCAGGTAAAGACGCTAATCTGCCCCTCCATGCGGATCGCCGCCCCGGAAACCAGCGGAACCTTGGTCTTGAAGCAGCCAGCATTGAGCTGGTTGCGGATCTCAACGTTATCGGTGCAGTCCAGAACCAGATCGTGAGCTGCAATCTGGGCGTGCAGCGCCTCGCCCTCTAATTGAGCATTGAGGGTGGTGAAGCTCACCAGCGGATTGATGCGCGCCAGCGACGCCCGCGCCGAGGCGACCTTCGGCTGGCCAATTGTTGCGTCGCTATGCAGGGTCTGGCGCTGCAAATTTGACAGCGACACGGTGTCGAAGTCCAGCAGCGTCAGGTGACCGATACCCGCCGCCGTCAGGTATTGGGCGGCAGCGCAGCCGAGTCCGCCAAGGCCCACCACCAGCACGCGGGAGGCCTTTAGCGCCTCCTGTCCGTCAAAATCGAAGCCGCGCAGGACAATCTGCCGGTTGTAGCGCAGCATCTCGCTATCGCTCAGCTCGACGGCCATCACAGCCCTCCAAACAGGTGGTTAAACGGCTCGATCTCAACCCACTCCCCTGGCTCGACGCTGCCGCGCTCGCGCTCCAGCACGATAAAGCAGTTGCCCTGGCTAAAGGAGCTGAAGATGTGCGATCCCTGGTGGCCGGTGGTGCTCACCTGCAAATTCCCCTCGGCGTCGCGCGCAACGATGCCGCGCTGGAAGTCGAGACGCCCCGGCGCTTCCTTCAGCCGGGTGGCGGCGCGGACCCGCAGGCGCGGGGGCAGGGCGCTGCCGGGCTTGCCGCTCAGCCGGGCCAGCAGAGGCTGCACCAGCTGATAGAAAGTAAGCGCCGCTGAGACCGGGTTACCCGGCAGGCCGCAGAACCAGGCGCGGCTCAGCTTGCCAAAGGCAAACGGTTTGCCCGGCTTGATCGCCAGCTTCCAGAAAGCGATCTCCCCCAGCTCTTCCAGCAGGGTTTTGGTGTAGTCCGCTTCGCCCACCGAGACGCCACCGGAGCTGATCACCACGTCGGCCTGCTGGTCAGCGGCAATAAACGCCTCGCGCAGCCGGGCGGGATCGTCCGGAATGATGCCGAGATTGATCACCTCGCAGCCGAGCTGCTCCAGCATGATGTGCACCGCCAGCCGGTTGGTATCGTAAATCTGGCCATCGCCCAGCGGCTGGCCCGGCAGCTGGAGCTCATCGCCGGTAGAGAAGAGGGCCACCCGCACCTTGCGCACCACTTCAACCTCGGGAATACCGAGGGAGGCCAGCACCGGCAGCTCGGCCACCGTCAGGGTAGTGCCCGGCGCATAGACCACCGCGCCCTGAGTAATATCCTCCCCGGCGCGGCGAATGTGCTGTCCCGGACACACGTCGCCGGTAAACAGCACCCCGGCGTCGCTCTGCTCGGTCTCCTCCTGCATCACCACCGCATCACAGCCCGGCGGGATCGGCGCACCGGTCATAATGCGGATGCAGCTCCCCGCTGGCCACTCGCCGTGGAACGGCTGACCGGCAAAGGCTTTGCCCGCTACCGGCTGCGGCACGCCTGCCTGCAGGGCATCAAGGCGCACGGCGTAGCCATCCATCGCGGCATTATCGAAGCCCGGGACGTTGAGCGGGGAGACAATCTTCCGCGCCGTCACCCGGCCAAAGCAGGCGTGCAGGGGCAGCGTTTCGTAGTCGGTGAGGGGGGTAATGTGCGACAGCATCTGAGCGAGCGCCGCGTCAAGCGGGATCAGCCCGGCGGTATGGTCCATGAGTTCACTCCTGGGAGGGCAATCTGGGAAATCAATGCGCCATTATGGCAGAAAACCGGGCCAGACTGTATGTACCCATTATGTGCCATTGCCGCGTAGGCTCTTTACATCACCGTTTCGACTTTCTATATTCAAAATTCGTATCAAACTGCGGCGACAATAATGATATTTATAGAAAAAGCTGCCAGACGAGCAATGAATAATGACTAAGCCGCTAAATCACCTGCAAGAAAATAGCCCCGTGCTGGACGTCAGTAACCTGAACATTCGTTTCGAAAACGAAGGTCAGGTGACGCAGGCGGTGCGCGATCTGTCGTTCAGCCTGCAACGCGGTGAGACGCTGGCCATCGTTGGGGAATCAGGCTCGGGCAAATCGGTTACCGCCTTGGCGCTGCTGCGTCTGCTGGAGCAGCAGAGCGGGGCCAGCGTCCACTGTGATGGGATGCGGCTCCAGCGGCGCAATCGCGAGGTGGTGGATCTCAACGCCTTAAGCCAGGCGCAGATGCGCGGCGTGCGTGGGGCCGATATTGCGATGATTTTCCAGGAGCCGATGACCTCCCTCAACCCGGTGTTTACCGTTGGGGAGCAGATCGCCGAGTCGATCCGCCTGCATCAGAAGCTGGGGCGCGAAGCGGCGCTGGCCGAGGCGAAACGGATGCTGGAGCAGGTGCGCATTCCTGAGGCCGACGCGATCCTCGATCGCTACCCGCACCAGCTCTCCGGTGGGATGCGCCAGCGGGTGATGATCGCCATGGCGCTCTCCTGCCGTCCGGCGGTGCTGATCGCCGACGAGCCGACCACCGCCCTGGACGTCACTATTCAGGCGCAGATTCTACAGCTCATTAACGTGCTGCAAAAAGAGATGGCGATGGGGGTGATCTTTATCACCCATGATATGGGCGTAGTGGCGGATATCGCCGACCGGGTGCTGGTGATGTACCAGGGCGAGGCGGTCGAGACCGGCCCCGTGGAGGCCGTTTTCCACAGCCCGCAGCACCCCTACACCAAAGCGTTGCTGGCGGCGGTACCTAAACTGGGAGCGATGAACGGCAGCGATCTGCCTCGTCGTCTGCCGCTGGTGAGCAAGGATCGTCCCGATCAGCATGAGGCTGAGATCGAGCAGGATACGGTGGTCGACGGGGAGCCGATCCTTCAGGTACGCGACCTGGTTACCCGCTTCGGCCTGCGCAGCGGCATTCTCAACCGCGTGACCCGTGAGGTACGCGCCGTGGAGCACGTCAGCTTTGACCTCTGGCCTGGCGAAACGCTAGCGCTGGTGGGGGAGTCCGGCAGCGGAAAATCCACCACCGGACGGGCGCTGCTGCGGCTGGTGGAATCCCAGGGCGGGTCTATTCTGTTTGAAGGCAAGCGGATCGACACCCTGCCGGACAGCAAGCTGCAACCGCTGCGGCGGGATATCCAGTTTATCTTCCAGGATCCCTACGCCTCCCTCGATCCGCGCCAGACGGTAGGCTACTCGATTATGGAGCCGCTGCGCGTACACCGGCTGATGGGGGAGGAGGATGCCCAGCGCCGTGTGGCCTGGCTGCTGGAGCGGGTAGGGCTTAAGCCCGAGCACGCCTGGCGCTATCCCCATGAGTTTTCCGGCGGTCAGCGGCAGCGCATTAGCATCGCCCGTGCGCTGGCCCTCGATCCCAAAGTGGTGGTCGCCGACGAGGCGGTTTCCGCCCTGGACGTCTCTATCCAGGCACAGATTATTAATTTGCTACTCGATTTGCAGCGGGAGATGGGCATCGCCTTTCTGTTTATCTCCCACGATATGGCCGTGGTGGAGCGTATCAGCCATCGGGTCGCAGTGATGTACCTCGGACAGATCGTGGAGATCGGTCCCCGGCGCGCGGTGTTTGAGAACCCGCAGCACCCCTATACGCGCAAGCTGATGGCCGCCGTGCCGGTGGCTGAGCCGGGGCATCCTCGGGCGCAGCGCGTGCTGCTCTCCGACGATATGCCCAGCAATATCTATAAGCCGGGTGATGATTCACACCGCGTGGAGCTGCACAGCGTCGGGCCTGGCCACTATGTTGCCCGCTCGACGCCCGGCAGCACGCAATCTCGTTTTTGATCGTTAACAGGCAGGGAACTTCAGGAGAATAAGATGACACAATTTGTTGCGCGTAAATGGCGTCTGGCGCTAGGCGTTGCCGCCGCGCTCGCCGTGGCACCCGCCTTCGCTGCCAAAGACGTGGTGGTGGCCGTGGGGTCGAACTTCACCACGCTCGATCCCTATGACGCAAACGACACGCTCTCCCAGGCGGTAGCGAAGTCGTTCTATCAGGGGCTGTTTGGTCTTGATAAAGACATGAAGTTGCAAAGCGTCCTTGCCGAGAGCTATACCGTCTCTGACGACGGCCTGGTCTACACCATCAAGCTGCGCAGCGGCGTCAAGTTCCAGGACGGCACCGACTTTAACGCCGAGGCGGTAAAGGCCAACCTCGACCGCGCCAGCAACAAAGAGAGCGGGCTGAAGCGCTATAACCTCTATAAAAATATCGCTAAAACCGAGGCGGTAGATCCCACTACCGTGAAGATCACCCTCTCGCAGCCCTTCTCGGCGTTTATCAATATTCTTGCCCATCCGGCCACCGCGATGATCTCTCCCGCCGCGCTGAAAAAGTATGGTAAAGAGATTGGCTTCCACCCGGTGGGCACCGGCCCCTACGCGCTGGAGACCTGGAACCAGACCGACTTTGTGAAGGTGAAGAAGTTTGCTGGCTACTGGCAGCAGGGGCTGCCGAAGCTGGATACCATCACCTGGCGTCCGGTAGTGGATAACAATACCCGCGCGGCGATGCTCCAGACTGGCGAGGCGCAGTTTGCCTTCCCGATCCCCTACGAGCAGGCCGCCGTGTTGAAGAAGAATCCCAAGCTGGAGCTGGTTGCCAGCCCGTCAATCATGCAGCGCTACATCAGCCTCAACGTAACGCAGAAGCCGTTTGATAACCCGAAAGTGCGCGAGGCGATTAACTACGCCATCAACCGCCAGGCGCTGGTGAAGGTGGCCTTTGCCGGCTACGCCACCCCGGCCACCGGTATCGTGCCGCCGTCCATTGCCTACGCCCAGAGCTACCAGCCGTGGCCCTACGATCCGGCTAAGGCAAAGGCACTCCTGAAAGAGGCGGGCTACCCGAACGGGTTCACCACCACGCTGTGGTCCTCCCATAACCACAGTACCGCCCAGAAGGTGCTGCAGTTTACCCAGCAGCAGCTGGCCCAGGTTGGCATCAAAGCGCAGGTCACGGCGATGGATGCCGGACAGCGCGCCGCCGAAGTTGAGGGCAAAGGGCAGAAGGAGAGTGGGGTGAGGATGTTCTACACCGGCTGGTCGGCGTCCACCGGCGAAGCGGACTGGGCGCTGTCGCCGCTGTTTGCCTCGCAGAACTGGCCGCCAACCCTGTTCAACACCGCGTTCTACAGCAATCCGCAGGTCGATAAGGATCTCGCTGCCGCGCTGAAGACCACCAGCAACGAGGAGAAGGCGCAGCACTACAAGGCGGCGCAGGATACCATCTGGAAAGAGTCGCCGTGGGTGCCGCTGGTGGTAGAGAAACTGGTTTCGGCACACAATAAAGATCTGAGCGGTTTTTATATCATGCCGGATACCGGCTTTAGCTTTGACGACGCAGACTTAAAATAGTCGTGCCTGGCCTCCGTCCAGCGCGGCGGGGGCCAGCAACAGGGTAGAAGATGCTTAACTATTTTTTTAAACGCCTGCTCGGCCTGATCCCCACGCTGCTGATTGTGGCCGTGCTGGTGTTTCTGTTCGTGCATATGCTGCCGGGGGATCCGGCCCGGCTGATTGCCGGACCCGAGGCCGACGCACAGGTGGTGGCGCTGGTGCGCCAGCAGCTGGGCCTCGACCAGCCGCTGTGGCAGCAGTTCTGGCACTACATCACCAACGTGCTGCAGGGCGACTTTGGCATGTCGATGGTCTCTCGCCGTCCGGTAGCGGAGGAGATCGCCAGCCGCTTCATGCCCACCTTCTGGCTTACCATTGCCAGCATGGTCTGGGCAATGCTGTTCGGCCTCGCCGCTGGCATTGTCGCCGCCGTGTGGCGCAACCGCTGGCCGGATCGCATCGGCATGGCGCTGGCAGTCACCGGTATTTCGTTTCCGGCCTTTGCTCTCGGCATGCTGCTGATGCAGGTCTTCTCCGTTGAGCTGGGCTGGCTGCCCACCGTGGGGGCGGACAGCTGGCGGCACTACGTTCTGCCGTCGGTCACCCTCGGCGCGGCGGTGGCCGCGGTGATGGCACGCTTTACCCGCGCCTCATTTGTTGACGTGCTTAACGAGGACTACATGCGCACCGCGCGCGCCAAAGGGGTGAGCGAGAAGTGGGTGATCCTCAAGCATGGCCTGCGTAACGCCATGATCCCGGTGGTGACCATGATGGGCCTGCAGTTTGGCTTCCTGCTTGGCGGCTCAATTGTGGTCGAAAAAGTCTTTAACTGGCCCGGCCTTGGCCGTCTGCTGGTGGACTCGGTGGAGATGCGCGACTATCCGGTGATCCAGGCCGAAGTACTGCTCTTCTCGCTGGAGTTTATTCTTATCAACTTAGTGGTGGATATGCTCTATGCCGCCATTAACCCGGCTATCAGGTACAAGTAAGGATGCGACTTTTAAACTGGCGTCGCCAGGCAATATTAAATGCCATGCCGGGGATCAAACCGGCACGTATCCGCACCCCGTGGCACGAGTTCTGGCGGCGCTTTCGTCGTCAGCCGATGGCGATGACCGCAGGGCTGTTCGTGCTGCTGCTGATTATCGTTGCCGCGCTCGCGCCGTGGATCGTGCCCTTTGATGCCGAGAACTACTTCGACTACGACCGGCTCAATGACGGGCCGTCGATGGTGCACTGGTTCGGCGTTGACTCTCTTGGGCGGGATATCTTTAGCCGCGTGCTGGTGGGGGCGCAGATCTCGCTGGCCGCCGGGGTGCTGGCTGTGCTGATTGGTGCCGCGATCGGCACGGTGCTCGGCCTGCTGGCCGGGTACTACGAGGGCTGGTGGGATCGCATTATCATGCGCATCTGCGACGTGCTGTTTGCCTTTCCCGGCATTCTGCTGGCGATTGCGGTGGTGGCGGTGATGGGCAGCGGCATGTCTAACGTAATTATCGCCGTGGCGGTCTTCTCGGTGCCTGCCTTTGCCCGGCTGGTGCGCGGCAACACGCTGGTGCTCAAGCAGCAGACCTTTATCGAGTCGGCACGCAGCATTGGCGCCAGCGATGCCACGATCCTGTTCCGCCATATTCTGCCGGGAACCATTTCGTCTATCGTGGTCTACTTCACCATGCGCATCGGCACCTCGATTATCTCCGCCGCCAGCCTGTCGTTTCTCGGTTTAGGTGCGCAGCCGCCGACCCCGGAGTGGGGAGCGATGCTCAACGAGGCGCGGGCGGATATGGTTATCGCCCCGCACGTAGCGCTCTTCCCGAGCCTGGCGATTTTCCTCACCGTGCTGGCCTTTAACCTGCTGGGGGACGGCCTGCGCGACGCGCTGGATCCGAAGATCAAGGGCTGATGGTGGGCATGGCATAGGTTTGTAGGCCCGCGTAAGCGAAGCGCCACCGGGCATTCTGTGCGCGTTGCCACAAAAGCGTAAACTCACGGTAGTTGCTTTCCCCTGCGGTCTCGGTTTGCGGGCATCATATTCGCAGAACGATGCGTTAAGGGGAAAGCAATGCGCGATGAATTACTGACGTTTTTGGCCAATCAAACTGACTTTTTCGATCCGGAAAAGCTGAGCGAGGTGTTTACCGCCAGCTATTTGGCGCAGCGCTTTTCGCTGAAGAGAAATACCGCCAGCCACTATCTGAACCAGCTCGTTGCCCAGGGCGTGCTGGTAAAGATCAACACCCGCCCGGTCTACTTTCTGCATAAAAAAACCTTCAGCCAGCAGTTCTTTCCCCTTGCCGCCAACGAGTATGACAGCGTTGCCCAGCTGCTCGGCGACGGTGGGCCGGAGCCGGAACGGCCCGATCACTTTTCGCTGCTTATCGGTCACGATGAGAGCCTGAAAAAGCCCATTGAGCAGCTTAAAACCGCGCTCTTTTATCCGGACGGTGGCCTGCCGCTGCTGATTACCGGCGACAGCGGCACGGGCAAAAGCTACATGGCCAATCTGATGCATGAGTTCGCCATCTCCGAGGGGCTGCTGGCGGACGATGCGCCTTTTATCAGCTTCAACTGCGCCCAGTATGCCAGCAACCCGGAGCTGCTGGCGGCTAACCTGTTTGGCTATGCCAAAGGCGCATTTACCGGGGCGCAGACGGATCGCCAGGGAGCCTTTGAGGCGGCCAACGGCGGGATGCTGTTCCTCGACGAGGTGCACCGGCTCAACGCCGAGGGGCAGGAGAAGCTCTTTACCTGGCTGGATCGCAAAGAGATCTACCGGGTCGGAGAGACGGCGCAGGGCCGCCCGGTTTCCACGAGGCTGGTTTTCGCCACCACCGAGGAGCTGCACAGCACCTTTTTAACCACCTTTTTGCGGCGTATCCCCATCCTGGTGACGCTACCCGATCTGCAAAGCCGCTCCCGGCAGGAGAAGGAGGCGCTGATCCTGCTCTTTTTCTGGCAAGAGGCGAAAAAACTGGCGGTGCGCCTGGCGTTAACCCCCCGGCTGATGCAGGTTCTGAACCACTTCGTCTACCGGGGCAACGTCGGCGAGCTGAAGAACGCCGTGAAGTACACGGTGGCGGCGTCGTGGGCCAAGCAGCGGGGCGGCGAGGAGCTGGTCGTGGGCATTCAGCATCTGCCGGAGAAGATTGCCGCGGCGATCCCGGCCTATGGCGATCCGCTGGCGGTGGAGGAGAACCTGATCGTCGAACCGCAGACTAGCCTGGTGTGGCTTCTGCGCTCCCGGGATCCTACCCGAGGTGTGATCTACGACGCCCAGTGTCAGGTGCTGGCACTCTACGAGCAGTGGATGAGCGGCCACGCGGACTGGGAAGAGGCACGCAAGCGCATGGGGGAGGCGATCGAGGCGCTTTTCGACCGGCTCATTTTCGATAATCGCGACACCACCGACTCGCCGATGCTGCTCCTGACCACCCAGCAGGTGCGCGAGGAGTTCTACCGCCTGGAGAAGCAGTTCAACATTCAGTTTAACGGCAACTGTATCTACGCCCTGAGCCACTATCTGGTGCACCGCTCGCGGAGCACGCCCTCTCGCCTGAGCCAGGAGCGGATCCGCAGCCTCGACGACTTCCTCGCCCAGAAGTACCCGCTGCTCTATCGTTTTTGCCAGGCGATCATTACCGCGCTGGCGCAGAAGCTGGATATTGAACCGCAGCGGATCGATGCCCTGCTGCTGGTGCTGTGGCTGCATCAGTCCGGTGCCGTCAGCCAGCCGCACGTCACCCGCGCGGTGATCCTCGCCCACGGCTACGCCACCGCCAGCAGCATTGCTAACGTCGCCAATCGCCTGTTAAAAAATCACCTGTTTGAATCCTTTGATATGCCGCTGGACGTTACGCCGGAGGCCATTGCCCGCCAGGTGATGGACTACATCGAGAGCAATACCCTGGCCTCGGGCGTTATCATCCTCGTCGACATGGGATCGCTCAACGCCATCCATCACCATTTCCAGCGCCGGGTCGCAACGCCGGTGGCGATTGTTAACAACGTCTCCACCAGCATGGCGCTCTATGTGGGGGAGCGGATTTTACGTGGGGATATGATTGAGGATATCGCCCGCGAGGTCAGCGGCGATCTGCCGGTTGAGCATCAGATCTTCTGGCCGCAGGCAAACCGCCCCCGGGTGATCCTGACCACCTGCGTCACCGGCCTTGGCGCGGCAACCAATCTCTGCGCGTTGCTGAAGGCCAGCATTCCGGAGACGTTAGGCATTGATGTCATTGCCTGCGACTACGACACGCTCAGCAACGGGCAGGAGAGTGCGCTGGCGTTTAATCGCTACGAGATGCTGGCCGTGGTCGGCACCTTCGACCCGCACCTGCCTGCCGTGCCGTGGATCTCGCTGGATTCACTGATCGCCGGAGATGGCCACGCCCAGCTGATGCGTATCTTTGGCGATATTGCCACGCCAGAGCAGATCGACGAGATCAACAATCTGCTGCTGAAGAACTTCTCCCTGCGGCGGGTGATTGAGTCGGTCACTATTCTCGACACCAGCAAAGTGCTTAACCAGGTGGAGCAGTTTGTCCTGCGCTACGAGCATCTGGCTGGCTGCCAGATCCCTAACGACCGCAAGGTGGCGCTCTACGTGCACATCAGCTGCCTGATAGAGCGGCTGATCCGTAATGCCTCTCCTGCCAGCTATGCGGGACGGCAGTGTCCGGAAAGCGAGCTGGCCGATATTAAGCAGGCCTCTAGTGTCATTGAGAGCAGTTATAGTGTCAAAATCCCCGCGGTAGAACTTTGTTACATCCATAATATTCTCACCCTGGAAACTGAATTTATTCAGCAAGATCAAGAGTTTTAATCCTCACGCTCTCCTGTCGTGGCGCATTTTACCGTGCGCCACTTTTTCGTGGCACGCCGGTTGCAATATCACCGGTAGTGGAACGCATTTTCGAGGACAGGATGAAACGACACTACATATTTGCCAGCCATGGCACCCTTGCCCGGGGCGTGCTCGACTCTGTTGAGCTGATCCTCGGTAAACAGGCGGATATTTCGACGCTCTGCGCCTACGTTGAGGAGCAGCGGGATTTAACCGAGCAGGTCACGGAGTTAATGCAGCGGATCCCTGACGAAGAGGAGGTTGTGGTCATCACTGATATCTTCGCCGGCAGCGTGAATAACGAATTTGTTCGTTTTTTGCAGCGGCCCCGTTTCCATCTGGTGGCGGGCCTCAATTTGCCGCTGGTGATCGATCTGCTTATCTCCAGCGACGAGCCTGATACCGGCAAGCTTATCGAGGAAGCGTTAATAAGCTCCCGGGAGAGCATTCAGTACTGTAACTACACCATCTCCAGCGCAATGCAGGCGGATAAAGATTTTTAAGAGGGAGGAAACAGGATGATTACATTAGTGCGGGTAGACCACCGTTTATTGCACGGCCAGGTGGCGTTCTCATGGACGCAATATGTCGGCGCAGACTGCATTCTGATTGCCAACGACAGCGTCCCCAATGACGAACTGCGTAAAACGACTATCAAGCTGGCCAAGCCGCCTTCGGTGAAGCTGGTTATTAAGAATATCGCCGACTCGATAGAAGCCATTAAAAGCGGCGTTACCGACAAATATACGCTGTTTATCGTCGTGGAGTCGGTTGAGGACGCCTGGCGTTTAGCTCGGGAGATACCGGAAATAAAAAGTATCAACCTGGGCGGAATAAAGGCCAAAGAGGGCAGCAGAAATATCTCGAAGGCGGTGAATCTGCTGCCTGACGAAATAACCAGGCTTAATGAACTGGTGGGGCAGGGGGTTGAAATTGAGATCCGCCAGGTCCCCAACGATCGCAAGCAGCTCATAACGGAATGTTTGTAATTCCTGAGGATTAACTATGGTAGAGGCACTTTTACTCGGACTGGTGGCGTTTATCGCCCAGTCGGAATATGCCCTGGGCACCTCGTTACTATCCCGGCCCATTGTCACCGGCTTATTAACCGGGCTGGTGTTGGGTGATGTCCAGACGGGCATTATCATGGGCGCGACGCTGGAGCTCGCCTTTATCGGCTCCTTCTCCGTAGGCGCATCCATTCCGCCGGACGTCGTGACCGGCGGCGTGCTGGGGGTCGCGTTCGCCATCACCTCCGGCGCCGGGACCGAAACGGCGCTGCTGCTGGGGCTGCCCATCGCCACCCTGACGCTGGTGTTAAAAAACGTCTATCTCGGGATGTTTATCCCAATGCTTAACCAGAAGGCAGATGCCTATGCCGACGAGGCCGACACCCGGGGCATAGAGCGGATGCACCTGATCGCCGGGTTTGGCCTGTCGCTGATGCTGGCCACGGTAGTGACCGTCTCCTTCCTGGTGGGCAGCAGCGCGGTGAAGTCCCTGCTGGATGCTATCCCAGAGTTTATTAAGCACGGCCTGAGCGTAGCGACGGGCATCATTCCGGCACTGGGCTTTGCCATGCTCGCCCGGCTGCTGATCAACAAAAAGGTCGCACCTTACTTTTTCCTCGGCTTTGTCCTGATGGCCTACCTGAAAATTCCGGTCACCGGCATTGCGATCCTCGGCGCTATCGTGGCCGTGATCATGGTCAACGTCACCGCCTTTACCACGCCTCGCGCCACTACAGAGCAAGGAGTCAGCCATGACGACGAAGATGATTTCTGAAGAGACCCTGCCTGACGTGCAGGATGAGAAGGTCATCACCGCCCGGGATCTGCGCCGCGTCTTCTGGCGCTCCTTCCAGATGGAGTTCTCCTGGAACTACGAGCGGCAGATGAACCTGGCCTTTGTCTACACCCTCATTCCGGTGCTGAAAAAGCTCTATCCGCAGAAAGAGGATCTCAGGATCGCCCTGAAGCGTCACCTGGTGTTCTTTAACACTACGCCGCACATCGTCACCCTGCTGCTGGGCATTACCACGGCGATGGAGGAGAAGAACAGCCAGCAGAAAACCATCGATGCCGGGGCGATTGATAACGTGAAGGCGTCGCTGATGGGGCCGCTGGCGGGATTAGGCGACTCCTTTTTCTGGGGAACGCTGCGCCTGATCGCGACAGGGATCGGCACCAGCCTGGCGCTGCAGGGCAGTATTCTCGGGCCGATCCTCTTTTTACTGGTGTTTAACGTCCCACACATTTTGGTGCGCTGGTTCTTTACCCGCTGGGGCTACGTGCTCGGTACCGGGGTGCTTCAGCGTGTTCAGCAGAGCGGCATGATGGAGAGCCTGACCTACGGCGCATCAATAATGGGGCTGATGGTGGTGGGGGCGATGACCGCCTCGATGATCAACATCACTATCCCCATCAGCTTTGGCGCGGGAGAGGCGAAGACCGAGGTGCAGGACATTATCAACAACATCATGCCCTGCCTGCTGCCGCTCATCAGCTTCGGCATTGTCTACTGGCTGCTGGGCCGCAGAGTAAAACCGCTCACTATCATCGGCGGGATGGCGCTGGTAGGCATTTTCGGCTCGTGGATTGGCCTGTTCTAACTGGAGAAACCTATGTTACCTACCATGATGTTACCAACCATGATGACCTATATCGAAGAGGAGCCCGCGGCGCTGGAAAACATCCTCCGCGAGCATCGACACAGCCTGGCGGCAATCGAGGCCTTTGCTCGTGAGCGCCCGGTGCAGCGCCTGCTGCTGCTGGCGACCGGCTCCTCGTTTAACGCCGCCCTCTGCGCGCGGGACCTCTTCGAGCGGCGCTACGGCCTGCGAGTAGAGATTAAAGAGCCGTACAACTTTGTTCACTATGAAACCGTCGATCCGCACACCGATCTGGTGATTGCGGTTTCCCAGAGCGGCAAAAGCGCCTCGACGCTGGCGGCGATGGAGAAAGTGCAGGCGGCGGGGCTGCCGGTATTTGCCCTGACCTCGGATCCGCAAAGCCCCATTGGGCAAGGCAGCGATTACGTGCTGGATATTAATACCGGCATCGAGCGGGTGGGCTTCGTCACCCGGGGCTTCAGCGCCACGGTGCTGAACCTGCTGCTGATTGCACTCACCCTCGCCCGAGCGCAAAACCAGATTACGGATGAGGAGGCGCAGGTCACGCTGCATCAGCTCAGCCAGATCGCCGTCGCCATTCCTCAGGCGATAGCCCAGACGGAGGCGTTTTTCGATCGCCATCAGGCCGCCTTACAAAGCGGGACGCGTTTTGTGGCTATCGGCTACGGGGCGCTGACCGGCGTGGCAAAAGAGTTTGAGACCAAGTTCACCGAAACGGTTCGCGTGCCGTCCAGCGGCTTTGAGCTGGAGGCCTACATGCACGGGCCCTATCTGGAGGCCAACGCCCAGCACGTGATGTTTTTTATTGAGGATGCGCCAGACAGACGCCTGCGGGCGCTGCGGGACTACATGGCGCCGGCGGTAAACCAGACCTTTCTGGTGACCCTGAGCGATGAGCAGGATCCCCAGACGCTCGCCCTCAACTGCCCGCTTGAGCATGACCTCGCCTCGCTGCTGCTGATCGTGCCGATGCAGGTGCTGGCCTGGCGAACGGCGTGCGCCAAAGGGATCGATCTGTCGGTGCGTATTTTTGATGACTTTGACCGCGTATTAAAAAGTAAGATCTAATTAATCAGGAGAGAAAATATGTTGGGGTTTAATCAGGACGAGTACCTGACGAGTGCTCGTGAGATCGTTGCTGCGCGTAAACAGGCTGAGCAGGCCGCTGATGAGATATTTCAGCAGGAATATGATGCGTTATTTTTTGCGTCGGTCGGCGGCTCTCTGGCACCGATGATGGCTATTAACGCCTTTGCCAAAGAGATGACCACGCTGCCGGTTTACCTTGAGCAGGCCGCGGAATTAATTCATACCGGGCATAAGAAATTAACTAAGCAGTCGGTGGTGGTCACGCTCTCTAAATCCGGTGATACCAAAGAGTCGGTAGAGCTTGCCGAGTGGTGTAAGGCACAGGGGATCCGCGTCGTTGCCATTACCAAAAACAGCGACTCTCCGCTGGCCAGCGCGGCAGGCTGGCATATTCCGATGCGCCACAAAAACGGCGTGGAATATGAGTATATGCTGCTCTACTGGTTCTTCTTCCGCCTGGTTAACCGTAACGGTGAATTTGCCGACTATGACCGTTTTGCCAGCCAGCTGGAGTTATTACCGGAGAACCTGTTACAGGCGAAAATAAAGTTCGATCCGCAGGCGGATGAAATCGCGCGTAAATACCACACCAGCGACTATATGATGTGGATTGGCGGCGCGGAGATGTGGGGCGAGGTCTATCTCTTCTCAATGTGTATTCTGGAGGAGATGCAGTGGAAGCGAACCAAATCCGTCACCTCTGCCGAGTTTTTCCACGGCACGCTGGAGCTGCTGGAGAAAGACGTTCCGCTGTTTCTGGTGAAGGGGGAGGGGAAATGCCGGGCGCTGGATGAGCGGGTAGAACGCTTTGCAGCGAAGATCACTGACCATCTGGTGGTTATCGATCCGCGTGACTATGTTCTTGATGGGATTGATGATGCGTTTCGCGGGATCCTGGCCCCCTGCGTAGCGTCAACGCTGCTGGTGGATCGGCTGGCGGCCCATTTTGAGCATTATACCGGCCACAGTCTGGATATTCGCCGCTACTACCGGCAGTTCGAGTATTAATCGCACTAACGCCCGGCGGCAAATGCATGCCGGGCGTTTTGTTACGCCTTAAACCCGCGTACCCCACAGGTCATATTCGTCGGCGTTTTCAACCTTCACGCGGACAACGTCGCCCGGCTTCACGTTGGTTTCGCCGTTGAGGTAGACCGCGCCGTCGATTTCCGGTGCATCGGCCATGCTGCGGCCAATCGCGCCCTCTTCATCGACTTCATCGATAATCACCAGGATCTCACGGCCCACTTTCTCCTGCAGACGCTCGGCAGAGATCTGCTGCTGCAGCTGCATAAAGCGGTTCCAGCGCTCCTCTTTTATCTCTTCCGGCACCTGATCCGGCAATTCGTTAGCGGTCGCACCTTCCACCGGGCTGTATTTGAAGCAGCCCACGCGGTCCAGACGCGCTTCAACGAGGAAGTCGAGCAGCATCTGGAAATCTTCCTCGGTTTCACCGGGGAAGCCGACGATGAAGGTCGAGCGCAGGGTCAGCTCAGGGCAGACTTCACGCCACTGCTTGATGCGGGCCAGCTGGCGATCCACCGAGCCAGGGCGCTTCATCAGCTTGAGGATGCGCGGGCTGGCGTGCTGCATCGGGATATCCAGATACGGCAGGATCTTGCCTTCGGCCATCAGCGGGATGACGTCGTCAACGTGCGGGTAGGGGTAGACGTAGTGCAGACGCACCCAGACGCCGAGCTTCGACAGCTCTTCGCACAGGCTGACCATGCTGGTTTTTACCGGCGAGCCGTTGTAGAAGCCGGTGCGGTGCTTAACGTCAACGCCGTAGGCGGAGGTGTCCTGCGAGATCACCAGCAGCTCTTTCACGCCCGCGTCCACCAGACGCTTGGCCTCGGCCAGTACATCGCCAATCGGACGGCTGTCGAGATCGCCACGCATGGACGGAATAATGCAGAAGGTGCAGCGGTGGTTGCAGCCTTCGGAAATTTTCAGGTAGGCGTAGTGGCGCGGGGTCAGCTTGACGCCCTGTTCCGGCACCAGGCTCAGGAACGGGTTGTGCTTGGGTTTTGGTACGTAGTGATGCACGTGCTCCAGAACCTGCTCATAGCTATGCGGACCGGTGATCTCCAGCACCTTGGGGTGTACTTCGCGGATCTGATCCACTTTTGCCCCCAGGCAGCCGGTGACGATCACCTTGCCGTTCTCATTCAGGGCTTCGCCAATCGCTTCCAGCGACTCCTGCACGGCGCTATCGATAAAGCCGCAGGTGTTAACGATCACCATATCGGCATCGTCGTAACGCGGCACCACATCATAACCCTCGGTGCGCAGCTCGGTAAGAATGCGTTCGGAATCCACCAGGTTTTTCGGGCAGCCCAGGGAGACAAAGCCAATACGCGGTTGTTGTATGCTCATACGCTCACAAAGTAAACAGAAGAAAAAACCGGGCGATTTTACACGGGTTTGCGACGACTCTCTACTGCTAACTCAATTGCTTAGAGTTTGTGAAGGTTGTCACACTGTAAAAATTGTTAAAGCCTGGATAAATATTGACCCAGCGCATAATTTTGCACAAAAAATGAGCATATGCTTAATTTGTGATTAGGCCGACAAGGGAGGATCTAGCATGACCGTTGACAGACAGAAACGAAGCCTGCTGAGAAAACTTGCAAACGCCAGCATCGATCTTGCGGCGTACGTCCAGCTCAGAAAGGCGAAGGGTTACATGTCAGTCAGCGAAAGCAACTATCTGCGTGACAGCTTTTTTGAATTATCAACACAAATACGCGGCCTGGAGCGGCATGCTTATGTCGTGCCGGATGCCAGAGAACGTGAAGCGCTGTGCCGGGCAGAGGGAGCACTCTCCGCTGCGGGTATCTGCTTAATGAGTGGGCACCATGACTGCCCGAACTACATTGCTGTAAACGTAGAGACGCTTGATCGCTGTCTCAAAACCCTCAACGTATGTATTCAGAACCTTAGCGAGCAAGCACCGCTGGTTATGGAATCCTGAATCCCCGGGGGAGGCGACTCCCCCTTCTGCTTAAGCTTTTGTAAAACCAGGCGCGCGCAACGCTCCGCTGGCTACGCTTTATGCCAGAGACCCTGAAAGGAGTGCCCTATGCGCCGTAACGTCCCAATCTTTATCCCCGCGCTGTTTCTCTCCGCCTCGGTTTTTGCCGCGCCTGCGCCGGTAAAGGTCGACGTGCTGCAAACCAAACTCGATCATCCCTGGTCGCTGGCCTTTCTGCCCGACGATAAGGGCATGCTGATCACCCTGCGCGGCGGCCAGCTGCGCCACTGGCAGGCGGGAAGCGGACTGTCCGATCCCCTCTCCGGCGTACCGAAAGTGTGGGCCAACGGCCAGGGCGGTCTGTTTGACGTCGTGCTGGCCCCGGATTTTGCCCAGTCGCGTCGGGTGTGGCTGAGCTACGCCGAAGCGGGCAATGACGGCAAGGCCGGAACGGCGGTAGGCTACGGGCGATTGAGCGACGATCTCTCCCGGCTGGAGGCATTTAAGGTGGTCTTCCGCCAGACGCCTAAGCTCTCTACCGGCAACCACTTTGGCGGACGACTGGTCTTTGACGGCAAGGGCTACCTCTATATTGCGCTGGGAGAAAACAATCAGCGTCCCACCGCCCAGGATCTCGATAAGCTCCAGGGGAAAGTGGTGCGTCTGACCGATCAGGGCGCGGTGCCAAACGATAACCCCTTCGCCAGTAATGCCAACGCACGCAAGGAGATCTGGTCCTACGGCATCCGTAACCCGCAGGGGATGGCGATGAATCCGTGGACCAACGCGCTATGGCTGAACGAGCACGGCCCGCGCGGCGGCGACGAGATTAATATCCCGCAGAAAGGCAAAAACTACGGCTGGCCGCTGGCGACCTGGGGCATCAACTACAGCGGAATGAAAATCCCCGAGGCGAAGGGGGAGATTGTGGCCGGAACCGAGCAGCCTATTTTCTACTGGAAAAACTCTCCAGCGGTCAGCGGCATGGCGTTCTATAACGCGTCGACCTTCCCGCAGTGGCAGCACAAGCTTTTCATCGGCGCGCTGAAGGACAAGGACGTGATTGTGATGAGCGTGAACGGGGATAAGGTCACCGAGGACGGGCGTATTATGGGGGATCGCAACCAGCGCATCCGCGACGTGCGGGTTGGCCCCGACGGCTACCTCTATGTGCTCACCGACGAGTCCGACGGCGAGCTGTTAAAGGTGAGTCCGGCTGGGGCACAATAAAGAGGGGCTCAGGTCACCGGGATCATCACCACTTTGCGGAAGGCGGGGCGCTCGCTGAGGGCGTCATACCAACGCTGGATATGCGGACGTGGGGTCCACGTCAGGCCCACGTTCCACAGGTTGTAGACGAAAGGCGCAACGGCGATATCCCCGAGGCCAAACTCCTCGCCGGAGAGCCAGCTTGAGGTCGCCAGCGCGTTATCCAGAATCTCAAACAGCGGCTCGCAGGCGGCAATGCCCGCCTCAATCACCGCCGGATCGCGTTTTTCCACCGGAGTGCGGACCAGGTTCATTAAAAGCACCCGGTGAGCCGGGGAGAGCGTGCCGTTGGCCCAGTCCATCCACTTTTCGGCCTGCGCACGGGCGGCGGGCGGCTCAATCCACAGCCGGCCCTGGCCATACTGCGCCGCCAGGAAGCGCACGATGGTATTCGACTCCCACAGCACGCTATCGGTCTCATCGTCGCGGAACAGCGGCACCAGCCCGTTGGGATTCAGCGCCAGATACTCCGGGCTGTGGTTGAGGCCGTGCTCCAGCCCCGCCAGAATTTGCGTATACGGCAGCTCCAGCTCTTCCAGAGTCCATAAGACTTTTTTAACGTTAGTCGAGTTGTTCCTGCCCCACAGCGTGATCATACAAACTCCTTCTTCTCGTCAGCAACCGGGCGCTGTTATCAGCACCTTATGGCTGACATAGTGGGATAAAGTGAACATTCAGGCAACGGATAACAAAAAAATCCCACTCGCAGCAGCATGGGAATGTGATTTTGCGTAAACTTTAAAAAACTTTACCAGCTGGCGGTTTTCTTCACGGCTTTTGTACGTTACTACTCACCGTTTAGCGCGTAGCGGTGAGCTAACGCGGTTTTTTTAGAATGGATACTCGGGTGGCCTTTATGACGCATTTTTCTCTGTCCCTCCGCGGCCTGGCTACGGCCTCGGCGCTTGTGGTTCTTTTTTCTCCCTCTCTGTTTGCCGCCGAGCAGGTCGCGGCCCCGGCAGCACCTGCGGTTGATGCCCGAGCGTGGATCCTGATGGATTACGCCAGTGGTAAGGTGCTGGCGGAAGGTAACGCCGATGAGAAGCTGGATCCGGCCAGCCTGACCAAGCTGATGACCAGCTACGTCACCGGCCAGGCGCTGAAGGCAGGGAAAATTCACCTCAATGATATGGTCACCGTGGGGAAAGACGCGTGGGCGACCGGCAACCCGGCCCTGCGCGGCTCGTCGCTGATGTTCCTCAAGCCTGGGGATCAGGTCTCGGTAGCGGATCTCAATAAAGGCGTCATTATCCAGTCGGGGAACGATGCCAGCATCGCCATTGCCGACTACGTGGCGGGGAGCCAGGATGCCTTTGTCGGGCTGATGAACAACTACGCCCAGCGGCTGGGGCTGACCAGTACTACCTTTAAAACGGTGCACGGTCTCGACGCGCCGGGGCAGTTCAGCACCGCTCGCGATATGGCCCTGCTGGGCAAGGCGCTGATCCACGACGTGCCGGAAGAGTACGCCATTCATAAAGAGAAAGAGTTTACCTTCAACAAGATCCGCCAGCCGAACCGTAACCGCCTGCTGTGGAGCACGAATCTCAACGTCGACGGGATGAAGACCGGCACCACCGAAGGGGCAGGCTACAACCTGGTGGCATCCGCCACGCAGGGGGATATGCGGCTCATCTCGGTAGTGCTAGGCAGTAAAACCGATCGCATTCGCTTCAACGAGTCAGAGAAGCTGCTCACCTGGGGCTTCCGCTTCTTTGAAACCGTGACCCCAATCAAGCCCGATGCCACCTTCGCCACCACCCGCGTCTGGTTTGGCGACAGCAGCGAGGCGAAGCTCGGCGCAGGCGAAGCGGGCTCGATCACCATTCCCAAAGGGCAGCTGAAGAACCTGAAGGCGACCTGGAAATTAAACGACCCGCAGCTCACCGCGCCGCTGAAAAAAGGCCAGGTGGTGGGTTCCATCGATTTCCAGCTTAACGGTAAATCTATCGAGCAGCGTCCGCTGATCGTTATGGAGCCGGTAGAAGAGGGCGGGTTCTTGAGCCGGATGTGGGATTTCGTGCTGATGAAACTCCACGGCTGGTTCGGCAGCTGGTTCTCATAGCCCAGCCGCCGCATGCTTTAGTAGAGCAGGGCGATATCTTGCGCTTTTGCCAGCGCAATGAGGCTATCGTCAGGACGGACGTCGCTGGCGATAGCATCGAACTGGCTCAGGTCACCCATGCAGGCCGGGCGCACTTTGCCAAACTTGCTGTGATCGACCACCAGTACGTGATACTGCGCCCGGCTCATCGCCCAGTGCTTTACCGGCAGCTCCTCAAGGTTAAAGCAGGTTGCGCCCATCTCCGGATGGACGCCCGCCGCGGAATAGAAGGCGAGATCGGGACAGAGATTGTTTAGCGTCTCTTTAAAGTTGAGCGGGTTGAAGATGCCGTTGCTGGCATGGAACTCCCCGCCGCAGAGAATAGTCCGGCAGAGCGGCTTCTCCTGCAGCGCGAGAAAGGTATTCAGGGCGTAACAGACGGCGGTGAAGGGCAGCTCGTCGCTGATGGCGTCGATAATCCACGGCGTCGTGGTGCCGCAGTCGAAAAACACCATCTGGTGCGCCTGGACTAGGGTTGCCGCATGGCGGGCAGCGAGGCGCTTCTCCTCTACCAGGCGCGTTTTCTGATCGCTCAGCAGATAGTGGCTGGCGGTGCGCGGCTCCAGCACCAGGTAGCCCCCCAGCAGTACCACCGGTGCGCTTTTGGCGTTCAGATCGCGACGAATGGTCATTTCAGACACGCCAAGCAACGTCGCAGCCTCTTTCAGATGCAGCTTGTCGCTCCGCTTCAGGGCCTGCAGCAGCTGGCCGATCCTTTCGTCACGTTTCGTTTCCATAGATCCCCTGGCGCAATATCCTTGGCACATTAGTAAAACCCTGCCTGAGGCAGGGCGTCCAATATTACCTGCGCGGCCAGGTTAAGTCACCCACGCACCCAGCCTTTGCGGATAGGCAGAGCAAAACAGCGGCGGTAGACGAGGTGCAGGGCCCTCAGCACGCCTCTTCCGCAAACCTGCCAGAGCATCTGCGCGGCCAGGCAGCCACTGAGGGCGATCAGCAATCCGCCCAGCATATCCAGCGGCCAGTGAATGCCCAGGTAGACGCGTGACCAGGCGATGCTCAGCGCGATAGCCAGCAGCGCGCAGCCAGACCAGAGCCGATGCCAGAATAGAAACGCCAGCGCAAAGGTAAACGCCACCGTGCCGTGATCGCTGGGGTAGGAGTAGTTCGCCGCGTGATGTAAGAAATTATAGCCCGCGTGCTGGGCAAACGGCCTGTCGTGGGGGAAAAGATGACCTATCAACCAGGAGAGGCTCATGCTCACCGCCAGCGCCATTGCCGTTTTGATCACCAGCTGGCGCTGGGCGCTCACCCGATTGTGCGGCCCCCAGAGCCACAGCGCCACCACCAGCAGCGGCAGCAGGGTAATCAGATCTTTGGCGACATAGATTGCCAGGTCGATCAGCCAGGACGGGGAGTCGGGGGTGGCGTTCAGCCAGTAAAAAAGCGTGTGGTTGAGATTTTCCAGCATGGGGTGCCGTCACTCCTGTTGACTATTAAAAAGGGCATCCATTGTGCAGCGTCGACCTTAAACGAACCTTAAGCTAGTAAAGGGTATTAAACGTGCGCTGCCACAGAGAATTCACTACCGCCAGCGCGACGTTTTCACTACACTCTGCGCGATCTTAAGGATAAAGAGGCTACATGCAAAATCGTTCATCTTCCAGAGGCCGTTTAGGCCGCCAGGCACTGATGTTTCCCCTGTGCCTGGTGCTCTACGAGTTCTCCACCTATATCGGCAACGACATGATCCAGCCGGGGATGCTGGCCGTGGTTGCGCAGTACCATGCTGGCATCGAGTGGGTGCCGACCTCCATGACCGCCTATCTGGCCGGGGGCATGTTTTTACAGTGGCTGCTTGGGCCGCTGTCGGACCGCATTGGTCGCCGTCCTGTGATGCTCACCGGGGTGGTGTGGTTTATTGTCACCTGTCTGGCAACGCTGCTGGCGCAGAACATTGAGCAGTTCACCATCCTGCGCTTTTTGCAGGGGGTGAGCCTCTGCTTTATTGGCGCGGTGGGTTATGCCGCCATTCAGGAGTCGTTCGAGGAGGCGGTGTGCATCAAGATCACCGCCCTGATGGCGAACGTGGCGCTGATTGCTCCCCTGCTTGGCCCGCTGGTGGGGGCTGCCTGGGTAAACGTCGCACCGTGGGAGGGGATGTTTATTCTCTTCGCGCTGCTGGCGGCCATCGCCTTCTTTGGCCTGCACCGGGCGATGCCGGAGACCGCTACCCGTCTTGGGGAGAAGCTCTCCCTGAAGGAGCTGGGCCGGGATTATAAAGCGGTGTTGAAAAATGGCCGTTTCGTGGCCGGTGCGCTGGCGACGGGCTTTGTCAGCCTGCCGCTGCTGGCGTGGATCGCCCAGTCGCCGATTATTATTATCAGCGGTGAGGGGATGAGCAGCTATGAGTACGGCCTGCTGCAGGTGCCAATCTTCGGGGCGTTGATCGCGGGTAATCTCGTGCTGGCCCGGCTGACTTCGCGGCGCAGCGTGCGGTCACTGATCATCATGGGCGGCTGGCCGATCGTTGCCGGACTGCTGCTGGCGGCCGTGGCGACGATGGTTGAATCCCATGCCTACCTGTGGATGACCGCCGGACTGAGCCTCTACGCATTCGGTATCGGCCTCGCCAACGCCGGGCTGGTACGCCTGACGCTGTTTGCCAGCGACATCAGCAAAGGAACGGTATCTGCCGCCATGGGCATGTTACAGATGACGATATTTACCGTCGGCATCGAGCTGAGCAAGCACGCTTACCTGAGCGGTGGCGAAGGGCTGTTTAGCCTCTTCAACCTGCTCAACGGCCTGCTCTGGCTGGGACTGATGGTGATCTTCCTTAAGGACCGGTCGGTGGGGCGCTCTCTGAACGGCTAGCGGCGCTCTGGCCCGGTTTTGCTACTGCCCGGGCCACGATGACTGCAACCACCATCAGCCCCAGCACCACCATCATGGCGCTACGCAGGCCGTAGTGCTCGCCCAGGAAGCCCAGCAGCGGCGGTCCCACCAGAAACGCAAGGTACCCGGTTGTCGCCACCACGCTTACGCGGGTCGCGGCGTCCGGCCCGGTGTCACTGGCGGCGGAGATGGTGAGCGGGAAACCAAGGGAGGCGCCCAGGCCCCACAGCAGAACGGAGACGCCTGCCACCCACGCGCTATCGACGAAGATGATCAGCGCAATCCCCAGCCCACCCATAATCGCACTGGCCCGTACCACCGTGACGCGGCTATAGCGATCGATAAACCAGCCGCCGGTAAAGCGTCCGACGGTCATGCCGAGAGTAAAGCCGGTGTAGATTAGCGATCCCGAGGTGGGGGTGAAGCCGTGGCCGTCGACCATCAGCAGCGGCAGCCAGTCGTTGGCGGAGCCTTCGGCAAAGGCCATCGCCAGCACCACCACACCAATCAGCAGCAGTTGGGTATCACGATAGAAGGGACGACCTTTCTGCTTTTTCTGCGTGTCGCTGGCGTCGTTGCGTCCGGTGCCGTCGGGGATCGCGGTGATGGCGATCAGGATGGGTACGATGGCCACCAGCGCCGCCAGCAGAACGTGCAGCGTGGCGGTCACGCCCCAGGCGGTGAGCGTCATGCCGATACCTGCGCCTACCAGCGTGCCGAGGCTGTAGAAACCGTGCATCATCGGCAGCACGGTTTTGTTCATCTTCTGCTCTACCACCGCGCCTTCGATATTAATCGCTACTTCGGCTGCCCCCAGGCTAGCTCCAAATAGCGCCAGACCAACGGCAAACAGCAGCGGCGAGGCGAACCACAGGGCGAGACTCAGCACCGTCATGCCCAAAACCGATACCGACATGCTGGCGCGGATGACGTTGCGGGTGCCGAAGCGCTTGACCAGCCATGCGGAGGAGAGAACGCCGCTCATCGAGCCGACGGAGAGGCCAAACAGTACCGCGCCCATCTCCGCAGTGGAAACCGACAGGATGTCGCGAATGGCTGGCGTGCGCGTAGCCCAGGAGGCCATCAGCAGTCCAGGGATAAAGAAGAAGGTAAATAGAGCCCAGAGACGGTGGTTAAGTGCGGAGCGAGAAGAGGAGGTCATAGCGTCTTATCTATAGTTATGGTTTTGGCGTCGGTTAACAGTAGCAAGATTTGGCGAGGATTGCAGGAGGATATGTCGGTCGTACCAGCCCGTAGGCCCGGCAAACGGAAGTGCCGCCGGGCGGGTTAGCGAGTTTTATCGAGCTTGTGTGCAATGAGCATAATGACAACATAAGCAGCAATTCCGCCAGCTAGCACTATTAAGGGATCGACTATTTGCATTATCCCTTCATTAGTAAAACCGGTATAAAAAATCCCGAAAATAGTCACCGTCAGGATAAGCGTGCCAAACACCTCTGACGTAAATGTAATAGCTAATTTTAATATTTTCGATAGCACGAAATAGCTCCTCTGCATTTAACTGAAAGCTTACATAAAATTTCGCCTGGTGCAAAACCTATGACCGTTGTGGTGCGTGACGCTTGGTGGCAACAGTGGCAAGTGTTGGCGAGGATGTCAGGGAGCAACGGAAGAGTAAGCCAGTGCGGTGCAGTTCACATCATCAGTAAAAAAATTAAAAAGCATTTTCCAACCGTGAAGACATCTTGTACTGTATGTACAGACAGTGTGTGTTTGACCAGGCATTGTTCTACAATAGAGCTATAAACATAAGAACTTACAGCCATGCCACAGGCTACGCTGACACAGCGAGGAGGTTATATGATTACTTTTTTTGAAAAAATCGCTACCGCTCCCGGTCGCTGGATGCAGCGCGTTATCTCCCATAAGATTGAGCAGTCCAACAACAGCAAGATCACAACGGATGCCAATGGCAATGCTGTTCTTAACATGAACAATAAACAGGTTCGTGATTCAATGCAGGCCCGCATGAAGGAGTTGGCGGCTAAACGTTAAGGATTAACGATGGGACCATTAATCATAATGGTTGTACTCGTGTGTGGGTTTTGGTACACAGAAAATCACTATCAGTCTCGCATACGCCATGCCAGAACAAACGGTTGGACCTCTTACTTCTATGTTGCCATGCATGGCTGTAAGTTTGTTATCCAGGGTTTTGGCGTACTGATTGCTCTTTATATCTTCCTATGGCTACTCAGCCTACTTATTTCATTACCCCATTTAATTTGGCCTACGTATAGCATGAAAAATATTTATTCATGGCTAACCGAAGAAGCGGCCATGAACTATCCCATGCTGTTTGTTCTTTCAATCGGAATGTCATGCTTCCTGGCTTATGCAGCAGGGTACAACGCCAAAAAATCTCTTGAGAACGAAGATGTAAGAGATGCGGCCTATCGGGAAATGGCGGCAATGGACGGAGTTGAATCTTTATTAGTGCAGGCGATTGATGAAGATATGCTGATCTTTGTAACGCTCAAATCACGTAAGGTCTATATCGGCTATGTTGCCGCCCCGCGAATCGAACATAGCCATACTCAGCACTTAGCCATCATCCCCTATATCAGCGGCTATCGCGACAAGGACACGCTTCGTTATCATGAACAGCACCGTTACTATGAGCTGTATTTGAGCAAAGGCATTACCGCTGATTCAGCTGGGCTGAATTTGCAGCACTTCAGGCATGTGATTCCTATGGATCAGGTCGAGGCTATTTCGCTATTTGATACTGGTACGTATTTATTGTTTGATGAGTGCTCTGTGTTAGAAGAAAAGGTAGTGGCCTAACAGTCATAGTCTGAAGGTTTTTCCAGCCCCAGAAAAGAAAAAACCCATTTATGTAAATGGGTTAGGAAAAACAATGATTTTTAATATATTCAATAAGTTAGATTGGTGATGAAATGTGGCGATTAGGGGGTAATGCCAACCGCTGTCGCCACTTTGTCGCCACTATTGAAAGAGACTCTTAGTTTGACGAGGGGGGGTAATCACGGCTTCTATCTCTTTGATATATTCTTCAAATACTTTGAGAAATGTCAGTAAGACATCACCTTTGAATAGTACTTGCTCTGCATCTTTTTCAAGCAGAGCTGGATATTTGTTGATTAGATCATCTATTTCTTTAATCGGTTGGTTGTCGTTTGTGACAAAGCGGGCATCGTTATGGGCGCAGCTATTCCTAAGTTTTATTATTTTTTTCAGTTCAGGATAATTTGTAGATTGTGTTAGGCCGACTATCTTTTTCAAGAATAGGTCTACTCTTTCAAAGCCAGAACCCTTTAAATCAGATAATTTAACATTCGTTTGTTTTTCCTTGGAATAAATATTACAGAAATTTTCCATTTCGTGTTCTAATAAACCAAATATAGTCAGGAAGGCTGATCGCCGCATTATGCTTGGGTAACGTATTTTGAAAGTTTTATCGAGGTCGAAAGACTGATCATCGATACCCATGTAGTGATTTAATGTGATAAAAATGTTATCTTCTGGATGTTCTTCTATGACAAAGGTATCTGGCCCATCTTTTTCGTATTTATCTATACTTTCGCTAATTGCGGCTTCTGTCTGGTATATGAATCCACGCAATAGGCTAATATTAAAGCTAAAATCATGAATTGGGGTAGGTATTGGGATCTGCATGAATATGTCCTTAAGCTAGTTATTAGGTATCTACTACTATATTGATTCTACATGACTTGATTTGGCATTGTAGCGAGGGGACTGAAACGAAGTGCTGTTTCTAGGTGATCTGGAGCTAAATGAGCATAGCGCATCGTCATTTTGATATCATGGTGACCTAGAATTTTCTGAAGGGCAAGGATGTTCCGGCCGGACATCATAAAGTGTGCTGCAAACGTATGACGCAGAACGTGGGTAAGCTGTCCGCGCGGAAGCACGATGGAGGTTTTTTCCATCACCGACAAAAACTGGAAATAGCAGTTCGTGAAGAACTTGAACCCCTACAGGGCAATGATGTCTTCATATAGCTCTTTGCTGATCGGAATGCTACGGTTCTTTTTACCTTTGGTCCTGACAAACGTGATTCGGTACTTTGTGATTGGGAGCGAGTTAAGTTCACTGCTTCGCGCCTACGTGCGCCTGTAATCAGGCAGATCTTAACGACCAAAGCGAGTAGGGCGCTTTGGCGCTGGCAGTCGTACAGAAGTTCTGTGATCTGTTCATGCGTTAGCCAGGACATCTCGTTTTCGGCAATAGTGAACTTGCGCATGCTTTCCAGTGGGTTTGGTGCAGCCCATTCTCCAAGGCGGGCCGGCTCGCTAAACACACTGCTCAGATAGCTTTGCTCCAAATTGATAGTTACCGGGCTGGCACCTTTCTTCCACTTCTCGCTAAAGTAGATTTCACCTGTCAGGCGCTTGTCACGGTAATGCGCGAACAATTTCGAGCTGAGATCAGTAGCGAGAGGATTTCCGAGTGCATCGACCATTAGGACCAACTTGTCGTAAACATTCTCGCCAGCGGTCAGGGATTTGCCGTGTAGTTTGAACCAGAGTTCAACGACGTCTTTAAGAGTCCGGCGGTCTACCGATTCACCCAGCCAGGGCTTGGCCTCTGTTTCATCCATCGTGTGACACTCAAAAGCCAGTGCTCCGCCTTTGGTGACAAACTGCTTGCGGACACGGCGTCCGCTGCGCCCTGCGGGGTAACATTCACAAATCCATTTTCCGGTATCGAGTTTTCGTACTGCCATAAAAAAGCCCTCATGTCTGAGGGCTAAATTTAACTGTATATTTGAACAGTGGTCAATGTATGATTAAGTGTTTTCAAACATCAATCAAAAGTTGTACTTAGCTCAATTAATTCGAAATATTGATGAATTTTTAGTTCGCTTCCATTGAGCCTACTTTCGGCATAACCCATTTTGAGGAAATTTACCAATGACTCCTCATTAGATAATTCACCATCTAGCCATAGTTGTGGTGTATTATTCGGACGTGTACCCATGGGGGAGTGTTTGGCTATTGTTAAAATATTCCAAGCAGTCTCAATGTAGGAAAGAACATGTGTTGTTATTTCTTTTTGTTTATATGAATTGCTGTAAATACCACCATTATTTTGGAAGTATCTAACAAATGTTTTTTCGTACGATAAATCTAACGATAGGTCTATGCTAGTGTTGAGAGGGGATGGGATTAGTTTTTCTTTTGATTTAATCCTTGCGTATACATCATGATCTTTAAAGTTAAAAGCAGATAGTATCAACATTAAATTCGGGTCAAGCTTTTTATTTGATGTGATAATTATATCTATTAATCGCTCGTATATTTTAACAGCATCTCTAATATTTATTTTTATGGAAAGTAAGATGGATGAACAGTTGCTAACAAACGATGAGATATCAGGCGGGCATGGAATTAGTTTATCTCGCAAAGAATCAAATTCTGAAATGATGTTCTCACCTGTTTTAGTTAATAATAAATGTTTATATTCTGGAGTTGGAAGGAGGAATCGCCGATCAAAAAATCTACTCAAGTAGTGACTTGCGGAAAAATCCGTGCCGTAAATGACTTTGATAGAATGTTGTAATTGCTGAGTGTCAGTGGCAATAATAAAAACCACTCCGGGAATATTAAAAATATGCTTAGTAATTTCTAATAAGCTGATGGAGAAATCAGGTCTGCATCTATCAAGTTCATCTATTATTATAAATAATGGAAGGTTTTTATCTATGCCATCTTTACGGCCAATATACTCAACCCAACTGCTAATCCCTTTTCGTACTGTCTCTATTTTTGTTGATTTTTCTGAGTGCATCTCTATTAGTTTGGTAGATAAATCTTTCGTTAAATCAGAAAAAGATTCAACTCCTGTGAATTTTTGTATTAATCCATCAATAAGAACTGGAGCAGCTGTTTTTAGTAGGGGCCCAACATTCTCAATTGTAGAATTGATTAAAGTGGTGAAATTGTCGGACTGGTTTGATAATTGTTCTTTAATTCCACTGAATACTGTAAGTAATGGGTCCTCAGTAAAATCCTCTTTCCAGGCATCAATGTATATTGTAGGGTGAGTATTTGAAATTGTTTTAGCGAGACGTTTCGTAAAATATGTTTTTCCCGCCCCCCATTCTGCGTTTATGTTAACTACAAGGTTTGATTTTTCGCCACGCGCAGCGCATATTTCATATAAGTATTTGGCGTACTTTTTTCTGTCCAATGTGTCTGCAGGTAATTTTTCGCCAAGAAATTCGTCTTCAAATTCCCAATCCCACTCAATATCCATTTAAGCCTCACTTATCACATTGTAAACTTTAGCTATAGGTTTAATATCGTTTACATCGCACTCAAAGGAAAAATCATCTCCTGACACCATTGCTTTTTTTACTGGTATAAGATTGATTTTCTTTATGCTCAGTTTTCCTTCGAGCTCAACCAGCCATAGACCATCTGAAATGATGGAGTCTTCGCGATCACAAATATAGATATGCTGGTTAGATTTTACAGCTAATGGAGATTTTATTTTCTTAAAAAGTAAGGATGGGTCAATCCTATATGTTCCTAGGACCACTGCTTCACCATTTCTCAGTTCTTGAGCTTCTAAATCCAATAATGTAGTGGCAGCGCTGGTCTTCGACGTCCCCTTACCAGAGACAAGCCAATCCAGAGATACACCTGTTTCCATAACGCATTGAAGCACCCAGTCTGCAGGAAAGATGTCAAGGATATATCGGGTTGCCATGGTGCTCTTAGATACACCCAAATGATCGCACAGACCTTGGCGAGTGTTGAAGCCATATGCCTCAACCAAACGCTCAATTACTTTCTTACCACCGCTATTGAAATCCAAAAGTCCTCCAAAGCAATCCAAATTGCATTTACAGACTCCAAAAGCGATCTTAAAGTTTAACTCGAAGTGTCCTTTTGGAGCCTTCACAACTAATCACGATAAGCAACGGCTCGCCACAAGCCGAACTAAAGAAGGAATGTTGCACCATGACCCCAAACATTTCAATCAATCTGAATACACCGCACGTCACAATTGAGCGCTATAGCGAACTTACAGGGTTTCCAGTCGATACGATCAATGACATGTTGGCCGATGGCCGCCTTCCGCGCCATCGTCTCCGTAAAGATAAAAAGCGCGAAAAGGTCATGATTAACATGGTTGCTCTGACTTTAGACGCACTATCGTCTTAAGAAACCTTTGCTTATCGCAGTCAGTTTTAAGGTTCGACTTTGCGATAAGTTCGGAGATGAAAACTATGTTTGATTATAAAGTTTCCAAACAAAGTCATTTTGATGAAGCCTGCCGTGCTTTCGCCCTACGCCACAACATGGCGAAGCTGACAGAACGTGCAGGTATGAACGTTCAAACACTGCGTAATAAGCTCAACCTGGAGCAACCGCACCAGCTCACAGCTCCAGACATATGGCTGCTGACCGACCTCACAGAAGACTCAACGCTGGTTGATGGTTTTCTGACGCAGATCCACTGCCTGCCATGCGTACTAACTAATGAAGTTGTTCGGGAGAAAATGCCTCAGTACATCCTGAAAGCCACCGCCGAGATCGGTCGTGTCGCTGCAAGTGCGGTTTCTGGTGTTCAGCTAAATATGACTGCCCGCCGTCAGGTTGTTGAAAGCGTCAACTCTGTTACTCGTCTGATGGCTTTAACTGCTATTTCACTACAGGCTAACCCAGCAATGGCAAGTGTGGTCGATAACCAGGCTGAAGGAATATGGAGTAGGGCAGGATGAAAGTACGCATTAGTGATTTCGCACCATGGGAAACTCCCTCCCATACGGCATCCTGCGGTTTAATAAAGCAGTGCATGTCTTTGGTGCATGGATTCGCATGATCCAAAAAGGATCACAAGGGTCGGGGCCGCCAGAACTGGCGCGCTTTCCGGCCCGTCATGCACCTGCATGAAAACCATCATATTAAGCGGGCAGGCGTGGAGGGGATACGAGCGCACGCTCAGACATTTACTCTCAGAATTGAAGCAATTCATAGCCAAAAAATCGTTAACAGCTATAATGCGTCAATCAATTATTATTTCATCCAGTTTATTTTAATTATTAATGGAGGGATGTATGTATAATGTGGTTTTAGATACTAATATTTTACATGAGGAAGGACTTAATTCAGCTGGTATGGGGGTTGTTAACCGACTGGTGAATAATGGTATCGTTAATCTTCATGTTCCAGAATTAGTAATTAAAGAATTTTCCACCAAAAAAATAGATGGTATTATTGAATCTCTTTCAAAAGCATCTAATATGTTAAAAAGCATGGACAGAGATATAAGAGCTACAGAAAAAACTTTATCTCATGAAGTAGATGCAATTAAAATGAACATTGATGAGCTATTGACTGGCATTAAAAGCAGAATCGATGGCGTCATGCAAAAATGGATAGATGAAAATAGAGTAAACATTCTTCCTTTGAAAAGCGAGTATACTACCCCTGTTTTTGATAATTATTTTGTCGGTGGAGGGGTTTTTAGATCGAAGAAAGAAAGAGAGGACTTGCCTGATGCCTTTATAAATCTCAGTATCACGGAATTACATAGCTCTTTGGGGCGATTGGTAATTATAATAAAAGATGGTGTTTTTAAAAAGTCCTTATCACGTAATAAAGATCTCGTTATACTTGATAGTTTACAGGATTTATTTGAGTTGCCTGATATCATATCCTCTATCGAGAACTTAGATGTAACATCTTTTGTTTCCTCTCCTGCCTACTCTCAGTCAATGCAACGGTTATTGCAAGCTAAACCTAATTATTTTGAAAGTATCTACGTCGAGCCATCAGCAGGTCGAGAACTAATAGCTGATTGGATCTGCCATGTTGATGCTGAGGTTGATGACTTTAGTCAAATTGAAAATATAACTATCGGTCGTGTGCATAAAATTTCTGACCAGCATTTTGCAGCCAAAATTTCATTTGAAATGGATGCGGGTATCTCATATATCACATACTATGGTGAGGTCTTGAAAATTGAGAGAGATAAGGAAAGAACAGCTGACTGTTGGAGCATGAATGGTGAGGGCATGTGTGATGTGACTGAGAATGCGCGGTTAGATTTTTATGGTGATTTGAACATATTCTTTGAAGTATCAATAGATTCATTAGAGCAGGGTGAAATCGATTCTTATTTCGAAAGAGATGCTATTAGAATGACTATTGATGTAAATGATGCGAATGTTATAAAGCTACTATAAATTCAGAAGAGGCGCATTGTGCGCCTCAATATTAATTTATTTTATACTCTTGGAAAGAAATGACGTCACTATCAAGCCAGTTATTTAATTCCTCAATTCTTTTTTGTAGTGGGATTAATTCATTTCTTACAAACACATTCGCCGCCTTCTGCACATCACTAAACCCCTCAACATTGCTTGACATGATCCCCATCATCTGAGGCGGCACACGGTGCGCCGCCATCATGTCATCCCGGCTCACATTTTTGGTGTTCAGAAACTCATACTTTGCGGCTACCTCGGATAGAGGGATGATCTGAATGCCGTCCTTTTTGCCATTGGGTGAGTACATAAACAGGTTGCGGAAGTTACCTGGCCCCTTGGCGCTTTTCATGGTCTGGCGGATGTTGTTTACGTTCTCCTGATTCTGTGCGGCATTAGTAATATACATGATGAACCCTGCGTGGCTACCGTTGATGTAATACTTACGGCGAAACAGCGTGGCGGATTCATTCATAAGGGCGGAAGGGATGGCAGACAGGTATTCCGGCAGGCCGTAAATCTCCTTGATTCAGGTCCGGCTCCATCAGGTGAAAGATGCTGCACCTGGTGAACTCATAAGGCTGTGTGGTCATGCCGTACTGCACAAACTAGTAGGTATCCGGATCTACTCCCCGGCGGGTGTATTTCGCCAGTGATGGTTCAAGTGACATAATGCCGCCGAGCCGGTTCGTCCGTTTCTCCAGATAGGCGTTACCAAACACCAGCTAGTCCTGCATAAAGCGGCTGAATGCCTGCTGGCTCAGCAGCGGGTAGCGCTTCGACAGGTATCCAGTGAACTTTGGCATTCTTTTCCATCCAGACATCAAGTCACTGTTCGCCTGGATGAGTGAATGTCATTCTGGAGCCAGATCCAACCCGGCGCAGGGGAAAGCAGCTTCCTCCACTCAGTAGCACGCCAGGGGTGCGTCTAAGAGTTGAGCCAGCAGTATTGCCGCTGTAATGCGTTCTTATACGTTTCCTTAAATTTGAACGGCTGTTGGGTTTTCCACGCTGATCTGGCGAAATACTGACGTAAAGTAGCTTGTAGCCGTCACAGGTAATGCAACCCTTTGCCGGTACGCCTAGGGATTTCTTTGAACCACCAAAAATAGACGCCATTTACTGCGGGAACTGGAGTTGACTTACTCATGACTTCCGTTCTGCTGTAAGTTTTCTCGGGCTAAAATTCGAACATTCGGCTTTCCTTGCGGACTCTTTTTTCTGATTTTATTCATTTGTTGCTAGGAATCGAAGGTTTTTGGAAGTAATGAGGGTGAAAAATCAGGAGGAATGAACTTAGATTTTTGCGACGGGTTTTAGCTCTGTCGCCGCTTTGTCGCCATGCATGGAAAGTTGTTTATTTAAGCGATTGATTTTTATGGGTTATAGATTGCAGACAACAAAAAACCCATCAACCTTGAACCAAAGATGGCGGGGTTGATGGGCTCCACAAAATGGGGACATCAAAGAAAAGCAGTGGCACTAGTTATGACTGGCACTTCTATAAAAAGTTCGCGTGATGCCAGAAATTTTTTTGCGCAACCGCCTATCTTCAGAGTTATCCGAGGCCGGGCCAGATGATGATGATCAGCGTCCCGGCCAGGGTCAGCAGCACGTTGGCGATGGCGTAGGTGCCAGCATAGCCGAGCGCGGGGATGTTGCTCCGCGCGGTGTCGCTGATGATCTCCATTGCCGGGGCGCAGGTGCGGGCCCCCATCATCGCGCCGAAGAGCATGGCGCGGTTCATCCGCAGCACGTAGGCGCCGAACAGGAAGCAGATCACCACCGGCACCAGGCTTACCAGCAGCCCGGCGACCAGCATCTGTCCACCCACTGCGCCAAGCCCGTGGCCGATGCCGCTCCCGGCGCTCAGGCCAACGCCCGCCATAAACACCATTAGGCCAAACTCCTTCACCATGTTCAGCGCCCCCTGTGGGATGTAGCCAAAGGTCGGGTGGTTGGCACGCAGGAAGCCGAGCATGATCCCGGCGAACAGCAGACCCGCCGCGTTGCCGATGCCAAAGCTAAACGAACTGAACTGGAAGGTGATCATGCCGATCATCAGGCCGACGATAAAGAAGGCGCAAAACGCCAGCAGATCGGTGACCTGGCTGTGAATCGAGATAAAGCCGATGCGGTCGGCGATGGTTTTCACCCGTCGCGCGTCGCCGCTCACCTGCAACACGTCGCCTTTGTTTAGCACAATGCTGTCGTCGATAGGCATCTCGATCTGGCTGCGGATCACCCGGTTCAGGAAGCAGCCGTGATCGGTAAGCTTGAGCTGGGCGAGGCGGCGGCCCACCACGTTGTGGTTCTTGACCACGATCTCTTCGGTGACGATGCGCATGTCGAGCAGGTCGCGGTCAAAGACCTCTTTGCCGTTACGGAAGCTAGGGTCGAGACGGGCATGGGCGTCAGGGTAGCCCACCAGCGAGATCTCATCTCCCATCTGTAAAACCGCATCGCCGTCCGGGGTCGCCAGTATGCCGTTACGGCGAATACGCTCGATGTAGCACCCGGTCTGACGATAGATACCCAGCTCGCGCAGGTTTTTACCGTCGGCCCACGCCACCAGCTCCGGCCCAACGCGGTAGGCACGGATCACCGGAAGATACACTTTGCGGTTGGCATCGTTGTCGAGACCACGCTCGCGGGCGATCTGCTGGGCGCTGGTCTGTAGGTCCTGATGCTGCAGCTTCGGCATATAGCGCGCGCCAAAGATCAGGCTAACCAGCCCAATAAGGTAGGTCAGGGCGTAGCCGAGGCTCAGGTTATCGAGGGCGGAACTCAGCTGGTCGCTGGCCATCCCGGAGTGGCGCAGGGTATCTCCCGCGCCCACCAGTACCGGCGTAGATGTCATCGAGCCGGCTAGCATCCCGGCGGTGAGGCCGATATCCCAGCCAAACAGCTTGCCCAGCCCCAGCGCAATCAGCAGCGCGCTGCCGACCATCACCAGCGCCAGCATCAGGTAATTTTTGCCGTCGCGAAAGAAAATCGAAAAAAAGTTGGGCCCGGCTTCTACGCCGACGCAAAAAATAAACAGCATAAAGCCCAGATTCAGGGCGTCGGTGTTAATGGCGAAATGCTGCTGGCCTAATAATAGCGAAACCACTAAAACGCCAATGGAATTACCAAGTTGTACCGAGCCTAGCCGTAATTTTCCCAGGCACAGGCCTAACGCCAGCACCACAAATAATAACAGTATGTAATTCCCATTTAACAAATCTGCGACGTTTATATTCACGGAGGCTAACTTCTTGTTTACTAGTAAGCTGTTGAAAGAAATGGTGATTTACGCTAATGTTTTACTTACGTCAGTGGACCTTTATGTCACGCTGCTGCAAACAAAACAATGACCGCAAAACAGATCAGGCCGTTAGTTTAATCGTATTAAGAAACAACGGCTAGTTAAGAATCGCGCATTCGCGTGGGTGCTTTTTTGGCAAGGATAGCCACACTGCTTTATCAAACCGGACGTTCCTTTGGGGCGAAGAAATGTTCGATAGAGGCGATGTCAGGAGGATTATTTGAAGTCTAAACGTGGTTGGGCGGGCGCGCTTTGCTGCTTCCTGCTTTTTATTGTGGTCTACCTGTCGCATATATTAAACGTGAGAGGGGCCTTTCAGCCTGCCAGCCATCCCGAGCTGGGGCTGCTCTTTTTTATCATTCCCGGTGCGGTGGCCAGCTTTGTCTCGACTAAACGTCGGGTAGTGCTGCCGGTGGTGGGCGCAATGCTGGGGGCAACGTTCTGCTTTGTGCTGATGCTGCTCTTTTTGACGCCGATACGTTCAGTCTGGCAGGAGATGGCGTGGCTATTTAGCGCGGTGTTCTGGTGCGCGCTGGGCGCGCTCTGCTATCTGTTCATTCGCAGCCTGTTGGGAAGACGGGGGCGCAGCTAGCGCCCCCAGGCGTGCTTACTGCTCGGCAAAGAGGCCCAGATGCGCTTTGGCATAGGCTTCAAAGTCGGTGCAGCCGCCGATGTGCTTCTGATCGAGGAAGATCTGCGGCACGGTTTCAACCGGCTTGCCAACGGTCTTTTCCAGATCGGCTTTGGTGATCCCTTCCGCATGAATATCGACATAGCGATAGCTAAAGTCGTCACGCTCGGTGCTCAGTTTATCTGCAAGTTCTTTTGCGCGTACGCAGTAGGGACAGCCAGGGCGTCCAAAAATTACAGCGAACATACTCTCTCCTTAACGTTAAGCCAGACAGCGAATAGGGCTATCATGCCGATTACCTCAGGTAATAGAAAGAAGGTTTTACCTGTCGTTTCGATGCCATCAGGCTATGTTTCGTCAAAGCAGGACGACGCGATAAATCCCGTTCATCCTGCGCCTCGCGGCGTGTATGATAGTGATGCGGCTGCGACACCGTTATTGTAGAGAGGTGCAGGGTGAAAATTGCCATATTGTCCCGGGATGGAACGCTCTATTCGTGTAAACGGCTGCGTGAAGCAGCGGTACAGCGGGGCCACACCATCGAGATCCTCGATCCGCTCTCCTGCTATATGAACATCAGTCCGGCGGCCTCGTCGATCCACTACCAGGGCCGCCAGCTCCCTTACTTTGATGCCGTGATCCCACGCATCGGCTCCGCCATCACCTTCTACGGCACGGCGGCGCTGCGCCAGTTCGAAATGCTCGGCAGCTACCCCCTCAACGAGTCCGTGGCCATCACCCGTGCCAGAGACAAGCTGCGCTCGCTGCAACTGCTGGCGCGCCAGGGAATCGATCTGCCGGTGACCGGTATTGCCCACTCGCCGGATGACACCAGCGATCTTATCGACATGGTCGGCGGCGCACCGCTGGTGGTCAAGCTGGTGGAAGGCACTCAGGGCATCGGCGTGGTGCTGGCGGAGACGCGCCAGGCAGCAGAGAGCGTGATCGACGCCTTTCGCGGTCTCAACGCCCACATTCTGGTGCAGGAGTATATTAAAGAGGCCAAAGGGTGCGACATTCGCTGCCTGGTAGTGGGGGATGAGGTGGTGGCGGCCATCGAGCGGCGGGCGAAAGAGGGGGATTTCCGCTCCAACCTGCACCGCGGCGGCGTGGCAACCGAGGCTAACATTACCCTGCGCGAGCGGGAGATCGCTCTGCTGGCGGCGCGCACGCTGGGGCTGGAGGTGGCCGGGGTCGATATTCTACGCGCCGATCGTGGGCCGCTGGTGATGGAAGTGAACGCCTCGCCGGGCCTGGAGGGCATTGAGAAGGCCACCGGGGTAGACATTGCCGGGCGGATGATCGCCTGGATCGAGCAGCAGGCCACCCCCGGCTTTTGTCTGAAAACGGGCGGCTAGGCGCTTTTCCGGCAGTATAAATGGTATACAGGGCGTTTTTTGCGTAAGCTATGCCCGCAAATTTTTTTACAGAGGTCACCCCCTATTATGGATTCACTCGTCGTACCCAGTCTGGACACCTTGCGTCATTGGCTTGACGAGCTGGGCATCAGTTTTTATGAGTGTGACACCTGCCAGGCGCTACACCTGCCGCATATGCAAAACTTTGACGGCATCTACGACGCCAAAATCGATCTGGTTGATGATATTGTTCTCTTCTCAGCGATGGCAGAGGTCAAGCCCACGGCGCTGCTGGCGTTGGCGGCCGATCTCTCTGCAATTAATGCCAGCTCGCTGACGATTAAAGCCTTCCTCGACATTCAGGATGATAATCTGCCGAAGCTGGTGGTGTGCCAGTCGCTGTTCGCTGCCCCTGGCGTGAACCTGAAGCAGTTTGCCTGGTTTATGCGTCACAGTGAGGAGCAGGTCTCCATGGTGATCCTCGAAGCCTGCGCGCAGCAGCTGCTGTTTAATGCCGAGGAAGACGAGGCTGTTACCGGTGAAACGGTGCGCAATTTTCTTCACTAAACCCTAACGACATTAGCGCAGTCGCTGCCATAGCGGCTGCATTCTTCCCCGCTTTTATTCTGCATTTCCTGCCTCCCACCAGTTTTATTCACCGCCATGATGGCGCTATCGGGCTATCGTATAGACAAATAGTGAATAAAAAATTGATAAAACCCGGTTTTTAACCTGACCTATAGCCTCTAACCCTGGCTACAGTTATTCTTGCGCTGCTTTAAAAAGCTTGCAGCGTCTGCCGGGTGGCGTCTCATACCCGAAGCTGTGCAGAGTGATAAAGTATGCACGATTCTTGCATATCTTTAATGCGTACATTTAGTTCGTCTATTCACGAACTTTCCAGAAGGAATGAGATATGACCACCCTGAATAAAAAATGGTTGTCCGGTCTGGTAGCAGGCGCGCTGATGGCGGTCTCCGCCGGCACGCTGGCAGCCGAGCAGAAGACGCTGCACGTCTATAACTGGTCTGATTATATTGCCCCGGATACGGTGGCAAACTTTGAAAAAGAGACCGGTATCAAAGTAGTTTACGACGTGTTTGACTCCAACGAAGTACTGGAAGGCAAACTGATGGCGGGCAGCACCGGCTTCGATCTGGTTGTGCCCTCCGCCAGCTTCCTGGAGCGCCAGCTGACCGCAGGCGTGTTCCAGCCGCTGGATAAGAGCAAGCTGCCGAACTGGAAAAACATGGATCCAGACGTGCTGAAGATGGTGGCCAAGCACGATCCTGAGAACAAGTACGCGATGCCGTACCTGTGGGCAACCACCGGCATTGGCTATAACGTCGATAAGGTGAAAGCGGTGCTGGGCGACGTGCCGGTGGACAGCTGGGATCTGGTGATGAAGCCGGAAAACCTTGAGAAGCTGAAGAGCTGCGGCGTCTCCTTCCTTGATGCCCCGGAAGAGATCTTCGCTACCGTGCTGAACTATCTGGGTAAAGATCCCAACAGCAGCAAAGCGGACGACTACACCGGCGCGGCCACCGATCTGCTGCTGAAGCTGCGGCCAAATATCCGCTACTTCCACTCTTCCCAGTACATTAACGATCTGGCCAACGGCGATATCTGCGTGGCGATTGGCTGGGCAGGGGATGTCTGGCAGGCGGCGAACCGCGCGAAAGAGGCGAAAAACGGCGTTAACGTCTCCTATATCATCCCGAAAGAGGGGGCGCTGGCCTTCTTTGACGTCTTCGCCATGCCGAAAGATGCCAAAAATAAAGAGGAAGCCTACCAGTTCCTCAACTACCTGATGCGTCCGGACGTTATCGCCCACATCAGCGATCACGTCTTCTATGCTAACGGCAACAAGGCCTCCGTGCCGCTGATCAGCGCTGAAGTTCGCGAAAATCCGGCGATTTTCCCACCGGCGGACGTCTTCGCCAAGCTCTTTACCCTGAAGGTGCAGGAGCCGAAAATCGATCGCGTGAGAACCCGCGCATGGACCAAAGTGAAGAGCGGTAAATAAGACCGTATCCGGTGGCGTTCGCGCCACCGGACATCAGGCACCGTTTTAGTGCATTTGCACCTGTTTATCTGTATGCCGGAGAGCATCCCGTGAATGACGCAACCCCCCGCCCACAGGCGAAACCTCGTAAAGCGCTGACGCCGCTGCTGGAAATTCGTAACCTGACCAAATCGTTTGATGGTCAACACGCCGTGGATGACGTCAATCTGACTATCTACAAGGGTGAGATTTTTGCCCTGCTGGGCGCGTCCGGCTGCGGGAAATCAACCCTGCTGCGTATGCTGGCGGGCTTTGAGCAGCCCACCACCGGGCAGATTATGCTGGACGGCGTTGACCTGGCTCACGTGCCGCCCTACCTGCGCCCCATCAATATGATGTTCCAGTCCTACGCGCTCTTTCCGCACATGACCGTAGAGCAGAACATTGCCTTCGGCCTGAAGCAGGACAAACTGCCGAAGGCGGAGATTGCCAGTCGGGTCGCGGAGATGCTGGGCCTTGTTCACATGAGCGAGTTTGCCAAGCGTAAGCCGCACCAGCTCTCGGGCGGTCAGCGTCAGCGCGTGGCCCTGGCTCGCAGCCTGGCGAAGCGGCCTAAGCTGCTGCTGCTCGACGAGCCGATGGGCGCGCTGGACAAGAAGCTGCGCGACCGGATGCAGCTGGAAGTAGTCGATATTCTTGAGCGGGTAGGGGTGACCTGCGTGATGGTGACCCACGATCAGGAAGAGGCGATGACCATGGCCGGACGTATCGCCATTATGAACCGGGGCAAGTTTGTGCAGATCGGCGAGCCGGAGGAGATCTACGAGCATCCAACCACCCGCTATAGCGCAGAGTTTATCGGCTCGGTGAACGTCTTCGAAGGGCTGCTGAAGGATCGCCAGGAAGATGGTCTGGTCATTGACTCGCCGGGGCTGATGCATCCCCTGAAGGTCGATGCGGATGCGTCGGTGGTGGACAACGTGCCGGTCTACGTGGCCCTGCGCCCGGAGAAGATCATGCTCTGTGACGAGGCCCCGGCCGACGGCTTCAACTTTGCCGTGGGTGAAGTGGTGCATATTGCCTACCTCGGCGATCTCTCGATCTACCACGTTCGCCTCAAGAGCGGACAGATGATCAGCGCCCAGCTACAGAACGAACATCGCTACCGCAAAGGCCTGCCGACGTGGGGCGACGAAGTTCGTCTCTGCTGGGATGCCGACAGCTGCGTTGTGCTAACGGTTTAAGGAGCGGTGATGAGCACATTAGAACCCCCGGCCCGCGTGGAAAAAACGTCCCGCTTTACCCTCTGGCTGGCGCGGATGCAGATGAAGCACGGGCGCAAGCTGGTGATCGCGCTGCCCTACATCTGGCTGTCGCTGCTGTTTTTACTGCCGTTTCTGATCGTCTTTAAAATCAGCCTGGCCGAGATGGCGCGGGCGATCCCGCCCTATACCGATCTGATGGAGTGGGCCGACGGCCAGCTCTCGATCACCCTTAACCTGGGGAACTTCCTCCAGCTCACGGACGATCCGCTCTACTTCGAGGCCTACCTGCAATCATTGCAGGTGGCGGGCATCTCGACGATCTGCTGTCTGCTGCTGGGCTACCCGCTGGCCTGGGCGGTGGCGCACAGCAAGCCGTCGACGCGCAACATCCTGCTGCTGTTAGTGATCCTGCCGTCGTGGACCTCGTTCCTGATCCGTGTCTACGCCTGGATGGGGATCCTGAAAAACAACGGCGTGCTGAATAACGTCCTGCTCTGGCTGGGAGTCATCGACCAGCCGCTGACTATTCTGCACACCAATCTCGCGGTCTATATCGGCATTGTTTACGCCTACCTGCCGTTTATGGTGCTGCCGATCTACACCGCCCTGACGCGCATCGACTACTCGCTGGTTGAAGCCTCGCTGGATCTCGGTGCCCGGCCGCTGAAGACCTTTTTTAGCGTGATCGTACCCCTGACCAAGGGCGGGATTATCGCGGGATCGATGCTGGTATTTATCCCGGCGGTGGGCGAGTTCGTGATCCCGGAGCTGCTCGGCGGCCCGGATAGCATCATGATCGGCCGCGTGCTGTGGCAGGAGTTCTTTAACAACCGTGACTGGCCGGTGGCCTCGGCGGTCGCCATTATCATGCTGCTGCTGCTGATTGTGCCGATCATGTGGTTCCATAAACATCAGAGCAAAGCGACGGGAGACCACGCATGAACAATTTACCGGTAGTGCGCTCCCCGTGGCGGATCCTGATCCTGGTTCTCGGGTTTACCTTCCTCTACGCGCCCATGCTGATGCTGGTGATCTACTCCTTCAACAGCTCGAAGCTGGTGACGGTGTGGGCCGGGTGGTCTACCCGCTGGTATCGCGAGCTATTTCACGACGACGCGATGATAAGCGCGGTAGGGTTAAGCCTGACCATTGCCGCCTGCGCGGCAACGATGGCGGTGATCCTCGGGACCATCGCCGCTGTGGTGATGGTGCGCTTCGGACGCTTTCGCGGCGCAAACGGCTTTGCCTTTATGATCACCGCCCCGCTGGTGATGCCCGACGTGATCACCGGCCTGTCGCTGCTGCTGCTGTTTGTCGCCCTGGCTCACGCTATTGGCTGGCCTGCGGATCGCGGGATGCTCACCATCTGGCTGGCGCACGTGACCTTCTGTACCGCCTACGTGGCGGTGGTGATCTCCTCCCGCCTGCGCGAGCTGGATCGCTCCATTGAGGAGGCGGCGATGGATCTTGGTGCCACCCCGGTGAAAGTCTTCTTTATCATCACTCTGCCGATGATCATGCCGGCGGTGATCTCCGGCTGGCTGCTGGCCTTTACCCTGTCGTTGGACGATCTGGTGATCGCCAGCTTCGTCTCCGGGCCGGGGGCCACGACGCTGCCGATGCTGGTCTTCTCCAGCGTGCGCATGGGGGTGAACCCGGAGATCAACGCCCTGGCGTCGATTATCCTCGGCGTGGTGGGCGTTGTTGGTTTTATCGCCTGGCTTTTGATGGCTCGTGCAGAAAAGCAGCGAACGCGTGATATCCAGCGTGCAAGGCAGGGCTGATCCCACTACTATTTGCTGAGGTCATGGGTCACTGATGCCGCGTCGATCGCGGCATCGTTTCGCAGGGAAGGCTACGCCGTGGGATTTTTCAATAAAACGCAGCAGGGTCATGCGCGACTTAACGTGCCGACGCTGGTTCAGGTCGCGGCTATCGCTATTATTGCGATGCGCTGCCTCGACCTGCTGTTGCTATTTAACCTGCTAGGGCTGCGCGGGACGCTGGACTTTATCCACCGCAGCGCCCAGACCTGGAACCTGACGCTGATTTTCCTCGGCAGCCTGCTGCTGCTGTTCCTTGAATTTCTCTGCGCCTTCTCGGTCATTAAAGGCCGCAACTGGGCGCGCTGGCTCTATCTCCTGACCCAGGTGGTGGCCGCAGGCTACTTGTGGGCGGCCTCGCTGGGTTACGGCTATCCGGAGCTGTTCAGTATTGCCGGTGGCTCGAAGCGGGAAATTTTCCGCTCGCTGGTGATGCAAAAGCTGCCGGATATACTGGTGCTTGCCTTGCTGTTTATCCCATCCCCCTGTAGACGCTTTTTCCGCTTCCAGTAACGGTGGTACAATCCCCGCCCCGCAAAAAAGAAGGTTTCTATCATGCAGTGCGCCCTTTATGACGCCGGTCGCTGTCGCTCCTGTCAATGGATCGACCAGCCGGTCCCGCAACAGCTTGCCAGCAAGACGGCGAGCCTGCATGCGCTGCTGGACGGTCTGCCGGTCGCCGAGTGGTGCACGCCGGTCAGCGGCCCGGAGCAGGGGTTTCGTAACAAAGCCAAGATGGTGATCAGCGGCAGCGTGGAGAAACCGCTGCTGGGGATGCTGCACCGCGACGGCTCGCCGGAGGATCTCACCGGCTGCCCGCTCTATCCGGCGTCGTTCTACCCGGTCTTTGCCGCCCTGAAGCCCTTTATTGCCCGGGCGGGCTTGACGCCCTATAACGTGGCGCGCAAGCGCGGGGAGCTGAAGTACCTGCTGCTCACCGAGAGCCAGCTCGATGGCGGCCTGATGCTGCGCTTTGTGCTGCGTTCAGAGGCCAAGCTCGACCAGCTTCGCGCCGCGCTGCCTGCGCTGCAGGCCGAGCTGCCGCAGCTGAAGGTGATCTCGGTAAATATCCAGCCGGTGCATATGGCGATTATGGAGGGGAAGCAGGAGATCTGGCTCACCGACCAGCGGGCGTTGGCGGAGCGCTTTAACGGCGTGCCGCTGTGGATCCGCCCCCAGAGCTTCTTCCAGACTAACCCCAGCGTGGCGGCAAGCCTCTACGCCACCGCCCGCGACTGGGTACGGTCGCTGCCGGTGAAGCACATGTGGGATCTCTTCTGCGGCGTAGGCGGCTTTGGCCTGCACTGCGCGACGCCGGAGATGACGCTGACCGGAATTGAGATCGCCCCGGAGGCCATCGCCTGCGCGAAACAGTCTGCTGAAGAGCTGGGTCTGCACAATATGCATTTCCAGGCGCTGGATTCCACCGCGTTTGCTACGGAGCAGGGGGCGGTGCCGGAGCTGGTGGTGGTGAACCCGCCGCGGCGCGGCATCGGCAAGCCGCTGTGCGACTACCTGAGCGCAATGGCTCCGCAGTGGATTATTTACTCCAGCTGCAATGCTGAAACGATGGCGAAAGATATTCGCGCGCTGCCAGGATACCGCATCGAACGCGTGCAGCTATTCGATATGTTCCCGCATACGGCGCATTATGAAGTATTAACGTTGTTGGTGCGAGAAGGGTAATAAAAAGGCCGGGTGGCGGGCGTCACCCGGCCTTTTATAAATTTGGGCCTCTCTGCTGCTTTTAATCACTTGGCTATAAAGTTCTCCAGCCTATTTTATTCATGGTAAATAGTGGCGAGCTGAACCAGCATCAATATTAGCACCGCCTGCGATCGCGAATCCTATTCAGGAGGTGAATGAATAATAAAAGGCAATAGCATTTTAAAGCAAAACACAGAAAAACTCAGCGCGTAAAGTACCTGTATATTTTTTATAGTCCGCAACGTTCATTAAAATGTCAGCCGCTTATTATTAGCGGTAAGCGTAATAATTTCCCGGCAGGGCAGACATGACATCGGTATTAAATAATACGGATTTTATTATTCGCGCAGGAGCAACGCCTGAAGCATGAGCGACAATTACGCAGCCCGGCAGGGCGATGAGATTATTCACGCCTCCGTCTTTGCCGATATCACCAGTGTGCTGGCTGAAGGGCTGGCGTATGCCGCCGTCGGCTCGGCCGTGGCAGCGGCGGCCACCGTGGCCGCTCCGCTGCTGGGCACAGGCGCGGCGGCCGCAGGCGTTGCCGCGGTCGGATCGAGCTGTGTGTTAAGCGGCATTATCGGCGGCATGCTGGCGAACGTGGCG